>SWCD01024053.1_pt1 | contig 50289 bp, 51 predicted proteins | sample 4693011 | NCBI WGS metagenome assembly SWCD01 (sample SAMN10267278, study PRJNA491770) | bioreactor metagenome | isolation source: DHS bioreactor inoculated with marine | place: Japan: Omine Ridge, Nankai Trough
TTTTTTCAGTACCTGTGTTTTGCTTATCAGCTTGTCTGATGGAAATTGCTGAAGGAAGCGAGGCAAACCTGACCAATGGATTTCTTCCTCGCGCACGCCTTTTTTTATCTGGTTATTAATGGTGGCAAGCCATTGCCTGGATGTGGCTTTTTTCAGGGACAGGTTTATCAGGCGGTGCTGTAACAAACTGTAGAGGTGTTGCGGTGAAGAGTAGAGTTTGACCGAGTGTTGCTGCTGACCTTCTATGAGGCGTCGTCGTGCTGTTTCGATACGGCGGCGCTGCTCATCTTGTTGCGCCCAGCTGGACAGTACGGTCTTGTCTTCTTCGGACCAGTCACTGGCGAAAAGAGCCGTGTCGAGTGTATAACCGGAAAACGTATAGTCGAACTCTGTATTACCACGTTTGGGTCTGCCTGAATCATCGAGCTGGCGATAGATGATGTCTACCAGTGAATAAAGTCTGCGGTGCGGCACCGTCGGATCCACGCCCTGCTGTCGCAACGCATGATATTTGGATCTGTCTGCCGAAAGATCAATAACCTTGCCACTGGGTAATACCATCATCTTTATCTAGCACCGTGAATAACGTTAAACGGAATTGATAATACCTGAGTAAATTACTATGGAATTAGCGTGCTTTCAACCAGATAAAAAACAGGGGTTTTGCCTGCTGCTGAGGGGATGAAATTTAATCAATTTTAAATGTCTGCTTATGATCAGGATTTTAATGTCAGTATTTTCAGCACAAATAAAAATATTTCGTTTAAGCGTTTTTAAGCTCTTCAAGTAAAGCTGCCGCCGAACTCGACAATGTTCGTGACGCGTGCAGCAACACGCCAAGATGCCGCTCCATCTTCACACCTTTTATTTTTAACCGATGCAGAGAATCATCGATCATCGATTCAGGTAAAACGCCCCAGCCTATGTTGTTTTGAATCATCGCCTTGATGGTCTCGAGATAATTTGATTCCATGATTATTTTAACTTTGCCATCCAGTTTTAATGCGCGGTCGATGATGTCGCGGGTATGGGTGCTATGTGATTGTAATAACACGCCGTGTTCGGCCAGCTGTTTTCTGCTCACGGTTTTCTGGCTGGCTAAAACATGATCTCTGGCGACCACACATTGCATCGGATCGCTCCACACGGGAACGGTGGTGAAGGGTTTGTCGACAGCGTCGGGCAGGGTGATCAGGGCTAATTCGATATTGCCTTTTAGAATCAAAGCGGCGGCCTGTTCAGAGTCCATGAACTGTATGTCCAGTTCGACATCGGGGTACTTGCTGGTGTAACGGCGCAGCACCGGTGGTAATCTGTGTAGACCGATGTGGTGGCTGGTGCCAAACTTCAACTGTCCGCTGACCTGCGCTCTTAGCGTGCTGATGATGCGCTGCGTTTCGTTGATCTCGGCGATGATGCGCTGGTAGCTGGGGATGATGGCTTCGCCCGCCTGCGTGAGCTGAATGTTTTTTCCGAGGCGATCGAACAGCTGGCAGTCGAGTGAAAATTCCAGGGTGGAGATGCGTTTGCTGATAGCGGGTTGCGTGATGAAAAGTTTTTCTGCGGCGCGCGAGAACGAACGGGTCTCTACCACCATCAAAAATGCGCGGATGTTCTGTATATCCATGATGCAGACAGTATAAATTATATATAACCAAAAGTAATCAATATTATAAATATTATGAATTTGTTTTATATGTAGAAAAGCACTATTCTTCTAAAAACCAGAAACACGCTCAGGCGACGGGAGGCGGGACCATGTTCAAAAATCTGATTTTTACATCGTTACTGATGTTGACCACAAATGTTGTGGCCGAAGGGTTTTATCTCAGCAGCACAGATGTTCAAGGACAGATCGGCAACGATCAGGTGTTTAACAGTTTTGGTTGCACAGGCAAAAATATCTCGCCGCAACTGAGCTGGCGCAACGCGCCGAAAGGCACGAAAAGTTTTGCCGTCACCGCGTACGATCCTGACGCGCCGACCGGCAGCGGCTGGTGGCACTGGGTGGTTTTTAATATCGATGAATCGGTCGACACCATAAAAACAGGTGCCAGCACAAAAACGATGCCGGCAGGCGCGGTCGAAAGTATCACCAGTTATGGCAGCAAAGGTTTTGGCGGTGCCTGTCCACCGGTCGGTGACAGGCCGCACCGTTACATTTTTACTGCGTACGCTCTGGATATCGAAAATATCGATCAGCCGGCTGAGGCGCGCCCCGAGTTAATCGGTTTCTTTTTAAACAGCCATGCCATCGCGAAAGCGAGCATCATGGCCTATTACGGTAGATAGTTTATTATGTGCAGTGCAAAGACACTTTATGACAAGTTGTGGGACGATCACGTGGTTCGCGTTGAAGACGATGGCACGGCGTTGTTGTATATCGATCGTCATCTGGTACACGAGGTCACTTCACCGCAGGCGTTCGAAGGTCTGCGCATTGCTGGTCGCAAGCCGTGGCGCAGCAGTTCGATCGTCGCTGTGCCCGACCATAACGTGCCGACCACGGATCGCAGTCTGGGTATCACTGATCCGGTAGCAAGATTGCAGGTGGAAACGCTGGACAGCAACTGCAAAGAGTTTGGCCTCACCGAATTTGATATGTCCGACGTGCGCCAGGGCATCGTGCATGTGATCGGCCCAGAGCAGGGCGCGACCCTGCCTGGCATGACCGTGGTCTGTGGTGATTCGCACACTTCAACACACGGCGCGTTTGGCGCGCTGGCGTTTGGCATCGGTACCTCCGAAGTTGAACACGTGCTGGCGACGCAGTGTTTGATGCAGAACAAGAGCAAAAACATGCTGGTCTCCGTCGACGGCGAAGCTGGTGTCGGCATTACTGCAAAAGACATCGTGCTGGCGATCATCGGTAAACTCGGCACCGCTGGCGGCACCGGTTACGCCATCGAATTTGGTGGTGACGCGATCCGCGCCCTGTCCATCGAAGGCCGCATGACGGTGTGTAATATGGCGATTGAAGCGGGTGCGCGCGCAGGCATGGTCGCGGTTGATGACCGCACTATCGATTATGTGAAAAGCCGGCCTTATTCGCCAACGGGTGAGACGTTTGAAAAAGCGGTGGCGTACTGGTCGACCTTGCATAGCGATGACGGCGCACACTTCGATGAGGTGATACATATCAATGCAGCTGACATCAAGCCGCAGGTCACCTGGGGAACCTCACCGGAAATGGTAGTCGACATCACATCGCTGGTTCCCAACCCGGATGATGAAAGCGATAAGGTAAAAGCCGACGGCATGCGCAAAGCGCTGGCTTACATGGGGCTGGAAGCGGGCATGCCGATTAACCAGATCTCAGTCGATAAAGTGTTCATTGGTTCATGCACCAATTCCCGTATCGAAGATTTACGTGACGCAGCGAAAGTCGCTGAAGGCAAAAAAGTGGCCGATAACATCAAACTGGCAATGGTCGTTCCCGGCTCGGGTCTGGTGAAGCAGCAGGCGGAAGCAGAAGGCCTGGATAAAATTTTTATTGAAGCCGGCTTCGAATGGCGTGAACCGGGTTGTTCCATGTGCCTGGCGATGAACGCTGACCGGCTGGAACCAGGCGAGCGCTGTGCGTCAACCTCGAACCGTAACTTCGAAGGCAGGCAGGGGCAGGGTGGCAGAACCCATCTGGTCAGCCCGGCAATGGCCGCAGCCGCAGCGATCAAAGGTCGTTTTGCTGATGCCACTGAACTGAATTAAAAAGGCTAGGACTATGCAAGAATTTACCCAACACACAGGCATCGTCGCGCCACTGGATCGACCCAATGTTGATACCGACGCGATTATCCCGAAGCAGTTTTTGAAATCGATCAAACGTTCGGGTTTTGGCCCCAACGCGTTCGACGACTGGCGCTACCTCGATGAAGGCGGCCCCGATATCGACAATGCCGGCCGTAAGATAAACCCGGATTTTATTTTGAACCAGCCACCGTTTGATAACGCCACAATCCTGCTGGCACGTGAAAATTTTGGTTGCGGCTCGTCGCGTGAGCATGCGGTATGGGCGCTGGATGATTTTGGTTTTCGTGCTGTCATTGCGCCGAGTTTTGCCGACATCTTCTACAACAACAGTTTTAAGAATGGTTTGCTGCCGATCGTGCTGGAGGCTGACGTGGTCGACGATTTATTCAAACGCGTCTCGGCAAAGGCCGGTCTGGAAATTTCCATCGACCTCGAAGCACAGACTGTTAGCTGTGAAGGTGAAGAGATCGCTTCTTTCGACATCGATGCCTTCCGTAAACATAATATGTTGAACGGTCTGGATGATATCGCCCTGACGTTGCAACATGCTGACGAGATAAAAATCTACGAAGAAAAAAGAAAGCAGTCTGCGCCGTGGTTGTTTTAAAAAAATAATTCACCACAGAGGCACAGAGAGCACAGAGAGCACAGAGATTTTTATATTGCTTGTGCAAAGCACAAACAATATAAACAAGTTTTTCTCTGTGTACTCCGTGCCTCTGTGCTGCAAAAAGCTTTTTTGATTTTAGAGAGAAATCACAATTTAGCGTATAATTTACCCGCTGTTTAAAGCAGGCCTTATTTTAGAGAGAAACATGAGTTTAAAAATTGCAGTGATGCCGGGTGATGGTATCGGAATAGAAATCGTTGAAGAAGCCGTCAAGATTTTAAACCACTACAAGAGCAGTGGTCGTCTCGATGTCGAGTTGAGTGAAGCGCCTGTCGGTGGTGCTGGTTACGATGCGGCAGGTAAACCGTTACCGGATGAGACACTGGCATTGGCAAGAGCGTCTGATGCGATTTTATTCGGCGCCATCGGTGGTCCACAATATGATGATCTGGCGCGTGAACTTCGCCCCGAACGTGGCCTGCTTGCGCTACGTTCCGAGCTTGAGCTGTTTGCTAACCTGCGTCCGGCGATTTTATACCCGCAGCTGGCAGATGCGTCTTCGCTGAAACCTGAAGTCGTCGCCGGTCTGGATATTATGATCGTGCGCGAGTTAACCGGCGGTATTTATTTTGGCGAACCACGTGGCATCGAAACCGATGCATTGGGTGAGCGCAAGGGATTCAACACCCTGGTTTATAAAGAGAGCGAGATTGATCGCATCAGCCGCGTTGCTTTTGATATCGCGATGAAACGCGGCAAGCGATTATGTTCGGTCGACAAAGCCAATGTGCTGGAAGTCTCTGAGCTGTGGCGTGAAGTGGTAACAAAAAATGCCAGCGATTACCCGGACGTTGAACTCAGCCACATGTACGTCGATAACGCCGCCATGCAGTTAGTGAAATGGCCCAAGCAGTTTGACGTGATGGTGACCAAAAACATGTTCGGTGATATTTTATCGGACGCAGCAGCGATGCTGACTGGTTCCATCGGCATGCTGCCATCGGCGTCACTGGATGCCAATTCAAAAGGCATGTACGAACCAATCCACGGTTCTGCGCCGGATATCGCTGGCAAAGGCGTGGCGAATCCACTGGCGACGATTTTGTCGGTGGCGATGATGTTGCGTTACAGCCTGGATCATGCAGAACTGGCTGATGAGATTGATACAGCAGTTGGTAGAGTGTTAGACAAAGATTTGCGTACGCCGGATATCATGGCGGAAGGTTGTAAAGAAGTGGGTACCGTGGAAATGGGCGAAGCGGTTCTGGCTGAGTTGTAAAAACCGTCTGCCGCAAAGGACGCAAAAAGCGCAAAGAAAATCTTTTTGATAATTGTAACGCCGTAGACGTTACAATTAAAAATTTGCGTTCTTCGCGTCCTTTGCGGCAAAAAAACGATTTTAATTTTTTAAGTGAAGAAAGTTTATGAGTAAAACATACGATGTTGCAGTAGTAGGTGCTACCGGTGCGGTGGGTGAAACCATGTTGTCGATCCTTGCCGAGCGTAAATTCCCAGTGGGCGAAGTTTATGCACTTGCCAGCAGTCGCTCTGCCGGCAAACGTGTCGAGTTTGGTGATAAGACGCTGGTGGTTCAGGATCTGGACAAGTTTGATTTTTCCAAAGCGCAGATCGGCCTGTTTTCTGCGGGCGCGTCTATCTCTGAAAAATACGCACCGATAGCGGCTGAGGCGGGCTGTGTGGTTATCGATAATACCTCGCAGTTTCGTTACGATGACGATATCCCACTGGTCGTGCCAGAAGTGAATCCACACGCCATTGCTGATCACAAAACCCGCGGTATCATCGCGAATCCGAACTGTTCCACCATTCAGATGCTGGTCGCATTAAAACCCATTTACGATGCGGTGGGTATCGAGCGTATTAATGTTGCGACCTATCAGGCTGTTTCAGGCACCGGCAAAGAAGCCATCGAAGAACTGGCCGGGCAGACTGCGCGTCTGCTCAATGCCAAACCGATGAAGTGTGAAGTTTATCCAAAGCAGATCGCCTTTAATGTACTGCCCCAGATCGATGTTTTTATGGACAACGGTTATACCAAAGAAGAGATGAAGATGGTGTGGGAGACGCGCAAGATCTTCGAAGATGAATCTATCATGGTAAATCCCACGGCGGTTCGTGTACCGGTTTTTTATGGCCACTCTGAAGCCTTGCATATCGAGACTAAGGAAAAAATCACAGCGGAAAAAGCTACTGAGTTATTATCCAGAGCACCGGGTATCGAAGTGCTGGATGAGCGTGCAGATGGCGGTTATCCAACCGCTGTTACCGAGGGCGCAAACCATGATGCGACCTACGTCGGGCGAATTCGTGAGGATATTTCTCATGAGCGTGGTCTTGATATGTGGGTAGTGTCAGACAACGTGCGCAAAGGCGCGGCATTAAATAGCGTACAAATTGCTGAGATTTTGATAAAACAGTATTTATAACCTATAGTTATATCTGCATACTTAAAGTGTATTGTTAAAAACAGGCTTTAGCATGGTGCGGTATCGTGAAATTTCGTCTAATCACCGGTGTTTTGGTTCGGCATTTCGACGTCGTTTTAAAAGAATAACCCGCTGTCTGAAGCTGTAAAAATAAGAATAAATCGTGGCTGATATCTGCTCATGCATGCAAGTGGATATTGGCGGGATGAATAGGGGAATCACCAGTGCGTAAATTGCCATCTCGTAAATTACTCGGGGCTATCATAGCCGGAGTCTTACTGTTGCCTGAAACAGCTTTCACCCTGGGCCTGGGTGAGATCGAAGTTAATTCAGCGCTAAATCAGAAATTAAAAGCAGATATCGAATTACTGTCTGCCACGCCGGAAGATGCAGAAAGTATCATCGTTAAACTGGCTTCTCGCAAAGAGTTCGCTCGTGCTGGTCTGGATCGTCCTTATTCACTTAATGATTTACGGTTTAAATCCGACGTTATCGATGGTGTTCCCCACATCAAAGTTTCTTCTGGTGGGCCTATCCGTGAACCCTTTTTAAATTTTCTGGTTGAGATCGACTGGCCAAATGGTCATCTGATACGTGAATACACCGTGTTACTCGATCCGCCGGTTTTTATGACACAGCCAGCCAGTGTGGCTTCTGCACCGGCAACGCAGAATGATGCTTCTTTTCGACCCGGCTCCGGTGGCGGTGCCAATGTTGTTCCCGTAGTCACACCGGGCGTGTCCATGTCGCCCCGACCTGGTTCAGCCGCAGTTGCACCTGCACCACAGGCTGCTGCGCAGGTGAGCAGTCCGACATTCGTTCCCGCACCTTATGTACAGCAACAGGCGTCTGTGAATCAACCGTCGGGTGCATACCGAATAAAAACAGGTGATACGGCCTGGAGTTTGGCGGACGCCATGCGGCCTGACCAGAGTATCACTGTAGAACAGATGATGGTCGCAATGCTCCGGGCTAACCCGGAGTCTTTTATCGATGAAAATATTAATGGTTTAAAGCGCGGTTATATTCTGCGCGTACCGGATTATGATCAGATCGTCGCTGTAAACCAGGCCGACGCACGTGCGCTGGTGCGTGAACAGGCAGCGTTGTGGCGCCAGTACCAGCAGACACATGCGGGCGGTCAGCCCGTATCTGCGATGCCGACGGATGGTATGGCTGATGCTGCCGATGGTGCGGCTATCGCGCAAAGTGAAGATGATGCTTATTTAGAGATCGTTAGTGCCGGTTCCGGTGCTTCAACCACCGGCGTTAAAGACCCTACACAGATGTCAGCTCAGGAACTGCGCGCCGAACTGGCGTTGGCAAGAGAGCGTGTCGAAACCGAACGTGTTGAAAAAGAGGCGTTACAGCAAAGAATTGATGCCCTGGAACAAAATGTCGGCAAGATGAAAGGCATGTTGTCTATCGAAGATGATGCGCTATCTGACGTTCAGGCGTTGGGCGCGCAGGTAGAAGGCGAACCTACAGAAGGTGAGATGCTTGAATCAGACATCGTTGCCGAAGCCGAAGCTGAAATGGCAGAATCCATTGCCGAAACCGATGACCTGCTGGCTGAGCAGTCACTGGAAGATGCGATTACAGAAGAAGCCAGTAGCGAATCGACTGAGGGTGGTGCTGCAGAAGATGAAGCCGCAGTATTCCTCGATGAGACATCTGCAGATGTAGAGGTGCCCGAAGAAGCGGCTGCAGTTGATGAAGTCGTCGCCGATGATGTCGTTGCTCAACAACCTCCGATCGTTACTGCGCCACCACCAGCTGAAGTTGATCCGTTGACCAAATTACTGAGTGATCCGATACTGCTTGCCGCTGCTGGCGGCGGTTTGTTGCTGATCCTTGCCGTGATCGCGTTGATTATCAAACGTCGAAAAGCGGCAGCAGCAGAGGAAGATGCCGGGTCGTTTAGCATGGCGGCTGATGATGATCTCGAAAGCCTGGCTGATGAGCTTGCAACCGACATGGTTGAAGATGACGTCGAGGTCGAAGCAGCGGCTGGTGATGCAGATCAGGCTGAGGTGGATGAAGATCTTGATCCAGATTCAACCATGATACTGAATGCTGCTGAAGATACCCTTGTTGTCGAGGAAAGTTCTGAGGCTGCTGCTGAGGAAGAAGAGCCACGCGATGATGTCATTGCAGAAGCGGATGTGTATCTGGCGTACGGTATCTATCAGCAGGCAGAAGAACTACTCACACAGGCAATTGCTGACAACCCGGAACGTGATGACTACCGTGTGAAACTGGCGGAAACACACTATGCCAGTAAAAATACCGATGCATTCCTTGAAGTAGCGACTGAGATTAAAAAACGTGCAGGTGATGAAATCACCCCAACGTGGAAAAAAGTGATGGTCATGGGGCAGGATATGTGTGCCGATAACCCATTGTTCCAGGGCAGCATGGTTGGTGGTCTTGACGTGGATTCGCTCTCGCCAAAAGCACCGGAGATGGATTTCGATCTGGGCATTGACGAAGTGGATGATGCATCCTCTGGCCTTGATGTAAGTCTGGATGATGAACCACTCGAATTGCCTGAAATGGATGAACTCGACTCGGCTGCAGAAGTATCAGAAGACGAAGAAGCCGATGATGATGAAACACTGGTCGCACCGGCTGGAGAACTCGAATTTGATCTAAGTGATACCGGTGCAGTTGAAGAGACACCTGCCGAAGAAGATGAATTCTCACTGGATATCGATGCTTCTGAACTGGACATCGACATCCAGGAAGAAACAGAAGAAGTCGCCATAGATTTAACCGATGAAGTGCAGGATGCGGGCGATATTGACATCGATTTTGGACTGGACAACGAAGAGCCTGCTGCTGGTGCAGCAACTACCGATGAAACGACTGAGGAAGAAGAGATCGAAATCGATCTGTCAGAAGACGTTGAAGCACTGGATATTGGCCGGGGCGAAGACAGTGATACCACTGGAGAGGCCGTATCGACGACAACTGACGATGACTTCGTTGATGAAGAAGATTTTGATCTATCAAGCCTGGATGATGTCGACGAGGTCAGCACCAAGCTGGATCTGGCACGCGCCTACCTCGACATGGGCGACCATGAAGGTACCCGCGGCATCCTCGAAGAAGTCATCGCCGAAGGTAATGATGAACAGAAACAGGAAGCCAGCGAGTTAATGGAGAAACTGGATTAGGCTTTAACGCAGCTTTAGATCTGCTGTAAAATAGCAAGCGCCAGTCTGATTTAGGCTGGCGTTTTTTATGTCCAGGGATGGTCGGTATGTCACAATGAGCCACGGATGGCGGTGTGACGTGTGTGAACCTTTATCGTAATCCTTTTTTATAATAGCCACTTAATTCAAACATGGTTAAGCAAAGAATCGCCCTCGGCATCGAATACAACGGCAGTCTGTTCAACGGCTATCAGTCGCAGGCTGCTGGTACACGTACGGTGCAGGATGAACTGGAAAAAGCTCTGTCAAAAGTCGCTGATGAGCCCATCCGTCTGACCTGCGCCGGTCGTACCGATACCGGCGTTCACGCCACCGGCCAGGTGGTGCATTTCGACACCGCCGTGTCGCGTGAATTAAAAGCCTGGATGCTGGGCGGCAACACCAATTCACCGCGTGACATATCGATCCACTGGGTGCGGGAAGTAGGCGATGACTTCAGTGCGCGTTTCAGCGCCATCTCGCGCAGTTATCGTTACATCCTGTTTAACCGGAAAGTGCGCACCGCAGTATTCCAGCATAATGTTTCCTGGGCCTTCGAGCGGCTTGATGAAAAACTGATGCACGACGCTGCGCAGACACTCCTTGGTGAGCACGATTTTTCAGCGTTTCGTTCCTCACAATGTCAGGCAAAACACGCGGTGCGCGAGATGCAGGCCATCACCGTAAAACGCGCAGGTGATTATGTGATACTCGACATTCGCGCCAATGCGTTTCTGCATCACATGGTGAGAAATATCGTGGGTACATTGATGAAAATTGGTACCTGCGAACAGCCGGTGGAGTGGATGCAACAAGTCCTGTCAGGTCGCGACAGAAAAAAAGCCGGCATGACCGCACAGGCCGCCGGACTGTACCTGATTAATGTAGAATACCCGTCAGAACATGGTTTGCCGGACAGTGGCTGGTTGCCCGGTATCAGTTAATAAGATTAACAAAGCAGAAACTCTGAATTAAATTTCTATGCGTACTCGTGTTAAAATTTGTGGTATCACCCGTTGTGACGATGCACAGCTTGCTGTCGATGCAGGGGCGGATGCCATCGGGCTGGTTTTTTATGAGAAAAGCCCGCGTTTTGTAAATAACGAGATCGCGGCAGAAATCAGCCAGCTCATTCCTGCTTTTGTCAGTCGCGTCGCCCTGTTCAAAGACGCGGATAAGCAGAAAATCGAATCGGTGTTGCTGGCGGTCGAGATCGATCTCATCCAGTTTCACGGCAGCGAAGCGCCTGATTTTTGCCAGCAGTTCGAACTGCCGTATATCAAGGCAATCGGCATGAAAGGCTCGGAGCATGATGCGGGTTTTTTACGCAGCTGTGCAGAAGATTATGGTTCGGCAAAAGCCCTGTTGCTGGACGGTCACGCACCTGGCGAAGCAGGTGGCAGCGGTGAATCGTTTGACTGGGCGTCGATCGCGACAGTTAATAAACCTATCGTGCTTGCAGGTGGTTTAACACCGGAAAATGTGAAACAGGCGATCGAACTGGTACAGCCGTTTGCGGTCGATGTTAGCAGCGGTGTAGAAAACGCGCCGGGTATTAAAGATAAAGAGAAAGTCCTTGCCTTTATGAAACAGGTCGGTGCTTAGTTACTTAAAGAAAGAAATAAAGTTATATGACACAGTTAATCGATAAATCCGTAAAACCAAAACCAGACTCCGTCGATTATTCAGCGATGCCAGACGAGCACGGCCACTTCGGTGTCTACGGCGGCATCTTCGCTTCCGAGACCTTGATGCAGGCGCTCGACGAATTACGCGATGCTTACGAAAAAATTAAAACTGACGAAACATTTCAGAAGCAGTTTGATGAAGATCTTGCTCAATACGTCGGTCGTCCCAGCCCGTTATATTTTGCCGAACGGTTGACCGGTCAGGTTGGTGGCGCGCAGATTTATCTGAAACGTGAAGACCTCAACCACACCGGCGCGCACAAGATAAACAACACCATCGGTCAGGGACTGCTGGCGAAGATGATGGGTAAAAAACGCATCATCGCCGAGACCGGTGCTGGTCAGCACGGCGTGGCATCGGCCACCGTGGCGGCGCGTTTTGGTATGGAGTGCATCGTCTACATGGGTGCGGAAGACATCGTTCGCCAGGCACCCAATGTGTATCGCATGAAACTGCTCGGCGCCAAAGTGGTGGCGGTCGAGTCCGGTTCAAAAACATTAAAAGACGCGCTCAACGAAGCCATGCGCGACTGGGTTACCAATGTCGATGATACTTTTTACATCATCGGTACCGTCGCCGGCCCGCATCCTTACCCCGCGATGGTACGTGATTTTCAGACCATTATCGGCCGCGAAGCGAAAACCCAGATGCAGGAACAATGCGGCTGTCTGCCCGATGCGCTGGTCGCCTGTATCGGTGGCGGCTCCAACGCCATCGGTCTGTTCCACCCGTTTTTAGAAGATGAAAGTGTTGCCATGTACGGTGTCGAAGGTGGTGGTCTAGGGGTTGATAGCGGCAAACACGCCGCGCCATTATGTGCCGGCAGCCCGGGTGTGTTGCACGGCAATCGAACCTACCTGATGGAAGATGAAAATGGCCAGATCATCGAAACTCACTCGGTCTCTGCCGGCCTGGATTATCCTGGTGTCGGCCCGGAACATTCCTGGTTAAAAGATATCGGGCGGGTGAATTATGTCGCTGCCACCGATGATGAAGCACTGGCAGCGTTTCACACATTGACCCAGGTCGAAGGCATCATTCCCGCGCTGGAGTCCAGCCACGCGGTCGCCTACGGCATGAAACTGGCGGCCACCATGAAGCCAGAGCAACGCATCATCATTAATCTATCGGGCCGTGGTGACAAAGACATCAACACCATCGCCAAGATCGAAGGTATCGAACTGTGAGTCGTTTAGCCGCTCGTTTTGCCGAGTTAAAAACAGAGTCTAAAACCGCTCTTATTCCTTACGTGATGACCGGCGACCCATCGCCCGAGATCACCCTGCCATTGATGCACGCCATGGTCGAAGCCGGCGCAGACATCATCGAACTGGGTGCGCCGTTTTCCGATCCGATGGCCGATGGCCCGGTGATTCAGGCCGCGGCCGAAAGGTCGCTGCTTCATAACACCAGCTTGCACGACGTGTTTTCCGTGGTCACCGGGTTCCGCAAGACCGATAACAAAACCCCGATCGTGATGATGGGCTACCTCAATCCGATCGAAGTCATGGGTTATGAATCGTTCGCGCAGCAGGCAGCCGCCTGTGGCATCGACGGCGTGATCACGGTGGATATGCCGCCGGTGGAATCGGCCGAATATGTGCCCGCGCTAAAATCGCATGGGCTCGATCCGGTCTTCTTGCTGGCGCCGACCAGCATTGAAGCGCGCATCAAAAAGCTGGCCGATGTCGCCAGTGGTTTCGTTTATTATGTTTCGTTGAAAGGCGTGACCGGCGCGGCGACGCTGGACGTATCCAGTGTCGAACAGAAAGTTGCGCAGATCCGCCAGTCTATCGAGCTGCCGATCGGTGTTGGTTTTGGTATCGGCGATGCCGAATCAGCGGCCAAAGTGGCCAGCTGTTCCGATGCGGTTGTCGTCGGCAGTGCCATTGTTAAAAAAATGACACTAAACGATGGCAAAACTGAACAAGAAAGGTCTATAATCATCAAAGAAATCAGTGATATACTATCTGCCATGCGTAGCGCCATGGATAGTATCTGATCTGCGACTTCGTATCATGCCAACGATTGGCAAATATTTGACACACATAACAGGTATTTATTGATGAGTTTAAGCTGGTTTGAAAAATTAATGCCGACGAGCATTCGAACCGACAGCAGTACAAAACGTGGTGTACCTGAAGGCCTGTGGACGAAGTGTACCTCCTGTAATGCCGTTTTATACCGTGCTGAACTGGAACGCAATCTTGACGTATGCCCCAAGTGTAACCATCACATGCGCGTTTTTGGCCGCAGGCGTCTGACCATTTTTCTTGATGATGGTCCGACAGAAGAGATCGGCGCAAACCTGGTGCCGTACGATAAGTTCAAATTTAAAGACAGTAAAAAATACAAAGACCGCTTATTACAGGCGCAGAAAAACACCGGCGAAAAAGATGCGTTGATCGTTTTAAAAGGCAAGGTCAAAGGTGTGCCCGTGGTGGCAGCCGCGTTTGATTTTCGTTTCATGGGCGGTTCCATGGGCGCGGTCGTCGGCGAACGTTTTTTACTGGCAGCAACTGCCGCGCTGGAAGAAAAAATTCCGTTCATCTGTTTTTCGGCATCCGGTGGCGCACGCATGCAGGAAGCACTGTTCTCCTTGATGCAGATGGCAAAAACCAGTGCCGTGCTGGCCAAACTGGCGAAGAATAAAATTCCTTATATCTCGGTGTTAACCGATCCGACCATGGGCGGCGTCTCTGCCAGTTTCGCCATGCTGGGTGATGTGCATATCGCCGAACCCAAAGCACTGATCGGCTTTGCCGGCCCGCGCGTGATCGAACAGACCGTGCGTGAAAAACTGCCTGAAGGTTTTCAGCGCAGTGAGTTCCTGCTGGAACATGGTGCCATCGATATGGTGGTCGACCGTCGCGATTTACGTGATCGCATCACCAGTCTGGTATTAATGTTATCCAATAAACCGGCGACACAAACAGCGTGATGCAACAGTAGGATGGGCACGTTGCTGTGCCCATGCGTATCCATAGTAAATTAATTCCCGAGGGCAGAACAAACGTGCCCGCCCTGCAAAGTTAATGCGTTTCAAGCATCTCAACGACTGGCTAACCTGGCAGGAAAGTCTTTACCCCAAAGAAATTGACCTTGGCCTCGACCGCGTAAGCCGCGTGTTAGCACAGCTGGGTTATTCAAACACATTTGGTTGTCCGCTGATAACCGTTGCCGGCACTAACGGCAAAGGTTCAGTGGTCGCCACGCTGGAAGCGCTGGCAAAAGCTGCTGGTCTGAAAGTTTGCAGTTATACATCGCCGCATATCTTTCGTTACAACGAGCGTATCAAGATCAATGGCCAGCCAGTTGATGACGCTGTTTTATGTGAGGCTTTTGAACGTATCGATCAGGCACGCGGCGAGCTGGCGCTGACCTATTTTGAATTCGGCACGCTGGCGGCGATCGACCTGTCTTTTCGAGCAAAGCCAGATCTGGTTATCCTGGAAGTCGGGTTGGGTGGACGGCTGGATGCAGTCAATATCATGGACGCCGATGTGTGCATCTTAACGTCGGTTGCCATCGATCACGTCGACTGGCTGGGGGACAATCGGGAAGTAATCGGTTTTGAGAAAGCCGGTATTTTTCGAAGCGGCAAACCGGTGATTTGTGGCGAGGCTGATCCGCCGCAGAGTGTCATTACCGAAGCCGACAAAAAACACTGTGCGTTTTTGCTGGCGGGACGTGATTATGATGTTACTCAGAGTGGCATGTCAGTCGATGTCTGGACGCTTAGTAGCAGCCAGGGTGGCATGGCCGGTCTGCCGGTGCCAAACCTGATCGGAGAATTTCAAAAATTTAATGCCGCCACCGCCATCGTCGCATTACAGATGTTGCAAACAGAAGATCTGCTGGATTCGCAGATCGATCTTGCCGATGTTGCAGCTTCCGCATTAAGCCGGATAAATCTGGCGGGTCGTTTTCAGCAGATCAATTTGCAACCGCCGGTTTTTGTTGATGTCGCGCATAATCCGCAGGCAGCATTGGCCTTGTCCTCGCAGTTGAGATTGACTGCGTCGGACAAAGGCAAAACCTGGGCAATCGTGGCGATGCTGGCAGACAAGGACATCGCTGGAGTGCTGGAAAACCTGTCGGCTGATATCGACCGCTGGTGTTTTTCCGGGCTGGAAAATACACCTCGCGGATTGCCTGTTCATACTTTGTTTAACGCTTTGCTCGACGATCTTTTTGCATCGACAAAGCTCGAAATCTCGGAACAAAATCGACGCGAATTAGCCGTAAATCAGTGTACAATGCTGTCTGAAACCATGCTGCTGGCCGAGACGGTAGAAAAAGCCTGTGGCCTGGTGCTGTCAAAAACTAATGAAAATGACCGCGTCATAATCTTTGGTTCGTTCTACACGGTCGCTGAAGCGATGAACTATTTTTCTGTCAATCAAAATACTCTGGAGTTAAAAATTTAATGGAAGCGCCTTTACAGCAACGTATCGTCGGTGCCATTGTTCTGGTTACACTGGGGGTGATTTTTATCCCGGCGCTGCTCGATGGTTCCGGTTATAAATCCCGGCAGGTACAGGATATCGAGATCAAGGAAAAGCCCGAGTTTCCGCCATTAACACAGAAAAAAGTAAAACCGATTCCGACGCCTTTAGAAAGCAATAAAAAAGCACAGGAGAAACAGCAACAGGCTGACCCGAAACAGGCGCACAAAAAACCGGTTAAAAGCTTCGCCTTGCAGGTCGGTACTTTTGCTAGTAATGAGAATGCCGAAAAGATGCGCGATCAGATGCGCAAGGCTGGTTATTCTGCCTTCGTGCATAAATCCACGGCCAAAGGCAAGACCAGCTATAAAGTAAGGATCGGCCCCGAACTGGAACACAGTGTTCTGCAAAAGATAAAGGCCGATATTAAAAAAACACAGAAAATCGACGCTTACATCGTTAACCACCCGTAACCGCAGATCGGAATTGCGCGCTTATTTCAAGTTTTCACACAGCCTGCAACAGCGTATAATACCCGTTTAGAAAAACACATGTGACCCCCATGACAGTCGTAGACGTAGTCGTAATATTTGTAATTTTCCTCTCTGCCTTATTCAGTTTGATACGGGGGTTCGTCAAAGAAGCCATTTCACTGGCGACCTGGATCATCGCCATCTGGCTGGCCGCAACTTTTGCACCGAAGCTGGCAGCCGCTTTACCTAACAGCATCGAATCTGAGGCGGTACGCCAGGCCATCGGTTTTGGTGTGCTGTTCGTGCTAACTCTGGTGGTCGGCGCTATCGTCAACACGCTGGTCAATCAGGTAGTGAAAAAGACCGGGCTTTCCGGTGCTGATCGTATTTTCGGCGTGGCTTTTGGCACCCTGCGTGGCGGCCTGATCATCATCGTTTTTGTTGTCATCGGCGGTATGACACCGCTGCCTGATGCAGACTGGTGGCAGTCATCGACATTGTTGCAATGGTTCGAAAGTGCAGCCATGGTCATTCAGGACAATCTTCCGCAAGACCTGAATCTTTCTTATTAACCCTGTGAGCTAGCTCGGGTATTTCGTATGTGTGGTATTACCGGTATTGTTGCGCATAGCGCAGTGAATCTTGATCTATATGAATCGTTGTCTGTGCTACAACACCGTGGCCAGGATGCCGCCGGCATAACGACCTGTGAAAATGGCCGTTTCTATATGAAAAAAGGCAACGGTCTGGTGCGTGATGTGTTCTTTAAAAAGCACATGCAGCGTCTGCCGGGAAAGATGGGCATCGCGCATGCACGTTATCCGACCGCCGGCACATCCTCATCTGCTGAAGCACAACCGTTGTATGTGAACTCACCTTACGGTATCGCGCTGGCACATAACGGCAATCTGACCAATGCCGATCAGCTTAAAGATGAACTGTTTCAGACCGAGTTGCGTCATCTGAATACCGACTCAGATACTGAAGCACTGCTTAACATCTTTGCTCACGAACTGCAGGTAATCGCAAAACCTGATTTTAATCACGAAGATATTTTCACTGCGGTCGAAGGCTTGCACCGTCGTTGTCGTGGCGGTTACGCCGTGGTTGCCATGGTGGTCGGCAAGGGCATCCTGGCTATACGCGACCCTCACGGTATTCGCCCGTTATGTTACGGCGTCCGTAAAACAGAGCAGGGTGATGATTATATGGTTGCTTCTGAGAGCGTGGCCCTGCAGGCGCAGGGTTTTGAACTGGTGCGCGACATCGAACCTGGCGAAGCGATTTTTATCAGCGAAGGCGGGCAATTTTTTAATAAACAATGTGCACAAGATCCTGTGCTGTCCCCCTGCATTTTTGAGTACGTTTATTTTGCCCGGCCCGATTCCATCATCGATGGCGTCTCGGTGTATAAAGCGCGTCTGCGCATGGGGCAGACGCTGGTACAGAAAATTTTACGTGAGATGCCAGAGCATGACATCGATGTGGTCATTCCTATTCCCGATACCAGCCGAAGTACTGCGCTGGAAGTGGCGTACCACCTGAATGTCAAATACCGTGAAGGGTTTATCAAAAACCGTTACATCGGCAGAACCTTCATCATGCCCGGGCAGCAGGAACGTAAAAAATCTGTGCGCCAGAAACTTAATCCGATCGAGCTGGAATTTGCCGGAAAAAACGTTCTGCTGGTTGATGATTCCATCGTTCGTGGCACCACGTCGAAACAGATTGTACAAATGGCGCGTGAAGCTGGTGCGAAGAAAGTGTACATGGCATCTGCTGCGCCGCCTGTGCGTTATCCCAATGTCTATGGCATCGATATGGCATCACATGAAGAGTTTGTCGCGCACGGTCGAAGTAACGAAGAAATTACCAAAGTGATCGGCGCGGACTGGTTGATCTACCAGGATCTCGAAGACCTCATCAAAGCCGTGCGCAGAGGCAATGAAGCAATCACTCACTTTGATAGTTCATGTTTCGATGGTAAATATGTGACGCAGGATATCGACGAGGCTTACTTCAAGCGCCTGTTCGATAAACGAAACGATGCTGCCAAGCAGAAAAGCAATAATATAGTAGCTGGCCCCATTTAAGAAGTATCTCTCTAAATATGAGCTGATAGCGAACAGCCTGAACCCGGCTTAACCGGTTGTTCTTTTCGTATTGTCATGAAAATTTCATAAAACCGTCAATATTTCTAAACCTGACAGGTAGATGATGACCACGTGTTGTTAACTAACGAATGGTGAGAGATATGGCTGGCACTGCGAATGAGTTTTATGATTATAGCGAATCAAACAATATCGATCTTTTTTCTGCCTGGTTGTTCGGCAAGATAAATGCTAATTGCATATTATCTGATCTAAGTCGATGTGGTTGTTCCGTGCTTGTTCCAAAAAATCAGTCAACACCATCCGGCGTATTTAAACTGCTGATTATGTCGCCTGACAACAGTGAGCGATTGCACACCGTGTTAAAAGGTGAACTGCGCTGGCAAGACGTTGAGCATTCGGCCACGCACAAAAAGATCGGTATGAAATTTTTCGAGCTTGAGCACGAACAGCTGCTTGAGATAAATTTGTTGTCACGATCTTTTAAGCAGCCTGGGAAGACAACGATAAAATGCAGTTTATTAAAACGCTGAGCTTGGTGCAGGGCTGGTCACTTCTTCTCGTTGTCCAGGGCTTCACCGGTAATTATTTTGTAGTAGTGAAATACGCTCGATAGTAATGGCTCGTATTCCGGGTTTCTCTCCAGGAAGGGGAGTAACGCTCTGGCATCATGGACGGCTTCGCTGAGGTATTCCAGCTCAAATTCATTGATTGTGTTGCCTTCATCAAGCCGCTGTTTTATCTCGATCATTCTTGGCAGTCTTTGTTTTTCAAAGCGTTCCAGTATGACCTGTATAATGCCGGTGTCGTCGATCTGCGTACTCATATTATTTTCCTGTAAATTTTTATTGTGCCGGAATCATTTCCACGGATTGTGCCAGTAATCCCATCGCCATCATTAACCAGAAGATGATGCCGAGAGCCATCAACAGGTAGTTCCATACGCTGTATTTATGGTTTAAATATCCCAGTATATCGTTGTTGATGCGGTTGACGGTTGCCTGTACTTTAACCAGCGGGTATGTACTCAGGATGAAAAGTATCAACGATGTAATGATGACTTTATTGCTGGTCATGCCCGCCAGCATGCCACTGTTCATCGAGGTGCGGTCAAGGAAGCTGCTGGCGATGACTGCGCCGACAAATAATGTTGCAAGGCCGTTGGCATTGAATGTATCTTTTCGTTCCAGAGCTTTTGCTTTTTCATTGATGATCTCAGGTGTTTGTGTCTGGTCCGTTTTTTCAGCCGGTGCCTGATCGGTTTTAAATTCTGTGTTGGATTCATTCATGAACAAGTTCTCATGCGGTTCGATGTCCTGGATAAAAGACTATATGGATTCTAGCGCAGATTTTCGTCGGCATGAGTCTATTTAATTTAAGCTATTGATTAAACTTTCTACTGTGTGATACTTTGGATTCACAGAGACAGGCTACTAGCCCGGATATTTCCAGAAACTGCATAGCGGACAGCCGCACATAGTGTACTTTGCTAATATACCAATATTTATTAACCTGTTCATAGTGTTAAGATAAATCTATAGCGTTTCTATGAAATATTCTGGCTAAAATGAATTCAATAAATATTAATGTAGCAAAACAACAGTTGCGGCTGCTGGATGGAGATGGTCATTTGCTTCATCAATATCCGGTTTCGACCTCGAAATATGGCGTCGGCAACGAAAATAGCAGTGAAAAAACACCGCTGGGTCTGCATCGTATCAAAGAAAAACTGGGCGGCGCGATGCCGGTCAACGAAGTCTATATTGGTCGTGTGCCGCATGGCAATTTGGAAGAGTGCCAGCAGCGTGGTGTCGATCTGCCTGATGATGTCATCATGAGCCGTATCATGTGGCTGGAAGGTATGGAGCCGGGACGAAATCAGGGTGGTTATGTGGACACTTATCAGCGGTATATCTATATTCACGGCACCAATCATGAAGACAGTATCGGCACGCCGGCTTCTATCGGTTGCATCCGAATGCGAAATGATGATGTGATCGATCTGTTTCGCCAGGTCGAGATCGGCAGTGAAGTACTCATCGAAGAGTAGTTGCCGAGAAATAATCGCAGGTACAGCAGTATCGAGAAGAATGGTTAAAGGTTTTACGATGACAGAAAAAGAAAAAAAGATAGATACATCAGGGTGCGGTTTTGCCACACGTGCAGTGCGTGAAGGTCAGGTGCGCACACATGAAAATGAACACAGCGAACCGATCTTTCCGACATCCAGTTATGTGTTTGCCTCAGCCGCTGAAGCAGCGGCAAGATTTTCCGGGGAAAAACCGGGAAATATTTATTCGCGTTTTACCAATCCGACAGTAAGAACCTTCGAAAAACGGCTGGCGTCACTGGAGATGGCCGAGTGTTGTGTGGCGACTGCCTCGGGCATGTCGGCCATCACTGCGACGATCTTTGGCCTGTTGAAAACCGGTGATCACATCGTTTCTTCGCGCAGTATTTTCGGAACCACCACTGTTCTGTTGACCAACATCGTCGCCAAAATGGGTATCGATACCACGTTCGTCGAGCTGTCCGATCTATCGGCGTGGGAGAAAGCGATAAAGCCAGAAACAAGATTATTGTTCCTGGAAACACCGTCTAACCCTCTAACTGAACTGGTTGATATCGCCGCACTGGCCGAGATTGCGCACAAACACGGCTGCCTGCTGGCGGTGGATAACTGTTTGTGCACGCCGGCTTTGCAACAGCCGATACTGCTGGGTGCTGATATCGTCATCCACTCGGCAACAAAATATATTGATGGTCAGGGGCGATGTATGGGTGGTGCAGTGTGCGGCACCAACGATGTCGTCGGTGAAGGCGTGTTTGGCTTTTTACGCAGCGCTGGCCCGACCATGAGCACCTTTAATGCCTGGGTGTTTTTAAAAGGCCTGGAGACATTGAAGCTGCGTATGCAGGCACATTCTGCCGCTGCGCTGGAACTCGCCGAATGGTTGGAGCAACTACCTGAAGTGAAAAGGGTCTATTACCCCGGACTGCAGAGTCATCCGCAATACGCGCTGGCAAAAACACAGCAATCGGATTTTGGCGGTTTGTTGTCGTTCGAATTAAACGGCGGACAGGAAGAAGGCTGGCGTTTGATCGATGCCACTAAACTGCTTTCCATCACGGCGAATCTGGGTGACACAAAAACAACTATCACCCACCCTGGTACTACTACGCATGGCCGTTTAACAGCTGAACAGCGTAACGAAGCGGGCATATCTGATGGTTTGATCCGTATCGCTGTCGGGCTGGAAGATATCGAAGATATCAAGACAGATCTGTTGCGCGGCATGCGTTAGTAAAATTATCTATCACTGTGCCTCTGTGGTGAATATCTTTAAATATGACCGAGCTTACCGCGCGCGAATTACTTGTCATGCTGTACGATACCGCACTCGATGCGGTGGATGGCCGCTACCTGGTCAACCGGTGGCTGCGTCAGACTGATAATAAAAAATCCTTCACGCATTGTGTTGCTATCGGCAAAGCGGCTGCCGCCATGTTGCAGGGCGCTTTTGATGGTGTATCGGGTTTAAAAAAATCACTGTTAATCTGTCCGCCATCGAAGCTCACCCGGCAACTGAAAAAAAACAAAAATATTACCTGTGTTGCCTCATCGCATCCGATACCGGACGAACGTTCTATCGATGCCGGACGGACCCTGGTCAGCTTTTTAAGTGGGCTGAATGAGGATGATGAATTATTGTTTCTGATCTCTGGTGGCACATCCTCGCTGGTTGAAGTGCCGATAGATAATATTAATCTTGCGCAGTTACAGCAGATCAACCAGTACCTGTTATCCAGCGGAAAAAATATTCAGCAGATAAATACCTGGCGACAGCAGTTTTCACAGATAAAAGGTGGTGGTTTGTTAAACCATATCAACGCTGCTTCTGTCACGCAGTTATTGCTCTCTGATGTGAAAGACGACAGGCCTGAGTTTATCGGTTCTGGCTTGCTGGTCAGCACTGAGACATTGCCTGATACCGATGAGTTTCTGGATACCCTGTGTTTACCAGAAAAAAAACAAATCGCCCGTGTTTCTGTCGATACACACATCATCGGTAATATCGAGCTTGCCAAACGTGCTGTGTACGATGCTGCAAAATCCGAGGGTCTCGCCAGTTTTATTCATCAGAAGTTTCTTGAAGGCGATGCTGGTGATGTGGCGGATGATCTTTATAAAAAGTTACGCGATGCCGAACCGGGCATCCATATCTGGGGCGGTGAAACCACGGTCTGTCTGCCGGAGACGCCCGGCGTTGGCGGACGCAATCTGACGTTGGCACTGGCCTTTGCTCGACATCTTGCAGATGATCCCGGTTTGCATCTGCTGGCAGCAGGTACCGATGGCGTCGATGGTAATTCCGCTTGTGCGGGTGGGGTGGTTTCGAATTACACCGCATTAAAAGCCGGCAAGATGGGTTTTGATATGCAACTGGAAATCGATAACGCCAACGCCGGTATCGTGTTGATGGCAACGGATGATCTGGTGCTGGGCGGGCACAGCAATACGAATGTGATGGATATCGTTATTGCTTATAAAATGGATTGATGGAATTATTCCTTTTCATCGTGCGGCTTATGGCCAAAACCCAAAACGGCATAGATCGGGCAGAAAGCAGCGATGCCGGAGATTAGCGGTATCAGACCGAGCCAGCCGAATTTCCACAGGTGCATCCATTCAAAGCTTAATATCGAAGTCTGTGGCCCGAACCAGGCGAGGACGATAAGAATAAGCCCGAAGAGAACTCTTAAAAATTGGCCGATGCCACTTACATTACACATCTAAATATACGTTACAGTTGAAAAATACCCAATGTAGACGGATTATAATATATTTAGATGTGGTCGTCCGTGACCAACATCAAACTTCTGCTAAAAATTATTTTGTCGAGCAGGTTTTCAGGCCGAATATTTTATAAGCCGGGCAAAACTTGAAAGTGCCGGTTGCTAAAGGCACGATACCGACCCAGCCCCAGACAGTATTTTGACCAATGATTTGCTCGCCAAAAAACACCAGGCTAATCAAGAATAAACCTGCAATGATACGAATAATACGATCGATTCCACCAACGTTACACATAAGAGAGACTCCAGTTATATTTAGGACGCTGGTATCTTAACCATTGCTAGTTGAAGAGTCAGTGACATAGTCACATTCGAATTAGATATTTAAGCCCCGGGTGATTTTCTGTATCGCAGCTAAGTCTATGATTTTTATGCTACCACGGTTGATTATCAGATAACCTTTAGTTTCCAGTTCTTTCAGCTGGCGGCTGATAACTTCACGTGCACTGCCTAGCTCTGTGGCAATATTTTGATGTGTTGATGTCAAAATATTTTCATCGTTACATTGATTGAGTAAATGTTTTGCCAGTCGTATATCAATTTTTCCGAAGGCGACTTCCTCAACTAATGTTATCAGGTCACTTAAATGTGATGAAAAAGCAGAGAAAACAATTTCTCTAAAGGTGGCTGACTGTTGCAGTGCTTTATTGAATTGAGTTACCGGCACGGCTAAAGCAGTGGCCGGAGTTTCGGTTTTTCCTTCAGCAGGATAGTTTTTATTGCCAAGCAAACACGACGTAGTTAATACGCAGGAGTCGCCAGTATATAAACGATAAAGCAAAATTTCCCGGCCATTCTCTGCGCGGGTAAACACTTTTACTTTACCATCAAGGATAATAAGATAGTTGCTACAGGCATCTCCCTGGTGGAATACCGTTTTATTTTCTGCTAAAGAAATAACAGCGGATGCGTCAAACAACTGACATACCATGTCATCAGCTGATTTTTCCAGTTCGGGTAAAAATTGACGCCAGTTATTCACTTGTATCATTGTCGGTTATGACTGATACCAGTGGTTCTGCAAAGCCTTCAGAACTTTGTTGCTGTAGACCTTTGATCCGGCACTGCCGTTGTATCGGGCGAGTGCTCGGTGTAGATCATTTTTTTCCATCTTCATATAATATTTTAAGATGGTGCAGCCCATACGCAGGTTGGTCTTCATGTCGATCAGGTTGTCATCGGGACGGCCGATCTCACCCAGCCAGAAAGGCATGATCTGCATCATACCCTGAGCGCCGGATTTTGAGATAGCGTAAGTATCGAAATGACTTTCAACCTCGATCAGCGCCAGTACCAGCTCGGGTTGCAGGTCAGAGCGTGAGGCCTCAAAGTGAATTTGCTTGAGCATCGCCAGGCGTGTTTTTTCATCTTTGACAAAACGCTGCAGACGGTTAGACATATCGAGCAACCAGACCTCAGCGTGAAAACGATCATCAAAACTTTCGGATGAGTTGATGGCTTCGCTCAAAAGTTGGCGAAGTTTCGCGTCGACAGATGAGCTCTCCGCATTTACAGGGGTGAGGGATAGTGTATTGAAAATCAATAAAATGATTAAACTGTTTAAACGTGGAAACATGTACAGAATATATGCTTAAAAAGCTATTTTATCCATAGATGTGCCTTTATCCGTTTGTTAAAAATCCAACGATCTCATCCACCGCAACGTCCTGGCTTTCTTCAGCATCGCGCTTTTTATATTCCACTTTGTTTTCTTTCAGGCCGCGGTCACCGATGACGACGCGATGCGGTACACCGATCAGGTCGAGGTCGGCCAGCATGCCACCTAGACGTGCTTTCTCATCGTACAGCAGGACATCGAGGCCAGCGGCCGTCAGTTCGTCGTGCAGTTTGATTGCCGTGCTGCGCACTTCCTCAGATTTCTGCATGTTGATCGGTGCGATGGCGACATCAAACGGTGCCAGTGCGGCCGGCCAGATGATGCCGTTTTCATCGTGGTTCTGTTCGATGGCAGAGGCGACGATGCGGGTAACACCGATGCCGTAGCAGCCCATGGTCATGATGGTGGCCTTGCCGTTCTCGTCGAGCACGGTGGCGTTCATGGCTTCGGAATATTTTTGTCCGAGCTGGAAGATGTGGCCGACTTCGATGCCGCGCACGATGGATAACGTGCCTTTGCCATCCGGGCTGGCATCGCCTTCGACGATGTTTCTCAGGTCGGCGGCTTCGGGCAGTTCGCAGTCGCGATCCCAGTTGACACCGGTCAGGTGTTTGCCGTCCTGGTTTGCGCCGCAGACAAAATCAGCACATTGCAAGGCAGCGTAATCCGCGATGATTTTTATGTTCAGACCGACCGGGCCAAGTGAACCGGCAGAACAGCCGGCCACTTTTTTGATCTGTTCGTCGCTGGCAAAATTCAGTGGTGAGGCAACGTCGTCGAGATGCTCGGCTTTGATCTCGTTGAGTTCGTGGTCGCCGCGCAGTATCAGTGCCACGACACTGCCTTCTTCACTGCCTTCGACCAGTAAGGTTTTTAAACACCGGCTCGCGGGCACCGACAGGAACTGGCTGATGTCTTCGATGCTGTGCTGATCGGGAGTGTCGACCGTGGCCATGTCTGCACTGGCCGCCGGGCGAGGCGTTGTTGCTGGCAGGGTTTCGGCGCGTTCGACATTGGCGGCGTAATCGCTCTCGCTGGAAAAGGCGATGGCGTCTTCACCGGAATCGGCGAGTACGTGAAACTCGTGAGAACTGTTGCCGCCGATAGAACCACTGTCTGCCATCACCGCGCGAAATTCCAGTCCCAGCCGGGTAAAGATGTTGCTGTAGGTCTGGTACATCAGGTCGTAAGTTGCCTGCAAACTCTGCTGATTGCTGTGAAACGAATAAGCGTCTTTCATGATGAACTCACGCGCGCGCATCACACCGAAACGTGGTCGCATTTCATCGCGGAACTTGGTCTGAATCTGGTAGTAGGTCACCGGCAGCTGTTTGTAACTGGAAAGTTCCTTGCGCGCCAGGTCGGTGATGATCTCTTCGTGCGTCGGACCGAAGCAGAACTCTCTGCCGTGGCGGTCTTTCATGCGTAATAATTCCGGGCCGTACTGCTCCCAGCGGCCGGATTCCTGCCACAGTTCGCTGGGTTGTACTGCCGGCATCAGAACTTCCAGTGCGCCGCAGTTGTCCATCTCTTCACGAACAATGTTTTCGACCTTGCGCATGACGCGCAGCCCCAGCGGCAACCAGGTGTAGAGGCCGGAAGCAAGTTTGCGGATCAGACCTGCGCGCAGCATGAGCTGGTGGCTGGTGATCTCCGCGTCGGAAGGTGTTTCTTTTAAGGTGGTTAACTGAAATTTAGATAAATACATATTAGGGATACTCGGTAGAATGTGCGCATTTTACCAACTAATGAACAATATGCGACTGCGATTTAGACAATATTACGCCTTGTTACTGCTGTGTTTTTGTAATGTAGCGACGGTCGCTTCGGCAACGGTATCGGATGCTGATACTGCACGTTCTGATCTTGTTCGGGCCGCGATCAGGCAGGCCGACGAATTGCAGCTGGCGCAGCATGAGACCTGGCTGGCTTTATTGCATTATAAGAGTGAGACACTGACATGGCGTTTTATCAGCCAGGCAGATGATGACCGTTTCTTCCTGGCAAAAAATGGCAACACTGATCCACACGCCGAACTGGTCGCTGATATCGAGACGTTTTTGCCAGCATCGAAAAACAGTCATGCGCAATGTCTTTTTCCTGCACGTTGGTGGTGGTTGAAGCAACAGCTGGCGCTGCCGGATGATTATGATGTTGTCTGTCCGAAGCTGGATGCTTTCATGGAAAGTTTCTCTCACCACAAACTGTTTCTGGTTTTTCCATCGATGTATCTGAATAATCCCGGTTCGACATTCGGTCACACTTTTCTGCGCTTTGATGGCAATGGCGAATCGATCCTTTTATCGAAAACCTTAAATTACGCAGCACGTGTTGATAAAACGGATAGCCTGGTGAGCTACATCGGCAAGGGGCTGTTTGGTGGTTATCGGGGGTTTTTTAGAGCCAGGCCATATTATGTGAGGGTGAAAAAATATAATGATATTGAAAACCGTGATATCTGGGAATATCAGCTGGACTTCACGCCGGATGAAATCGAGCAGCTGGTTCGCCATGTCTGGGAAGTGAAAGGCATCGATTTTGATTATTATTTTTTTAGAGAAAATTGCGCCTATCGGTTGCTGGCGTTGATCGATGTCGTGCGGCCGGGAATGCAGCTGACGGGCGAAAATAATTTTCCTGTCTATGCGATACCTGTCGACACCGTTCGCGCGCTCGATGAGAAAAACCTGATCCAGTCACGAACATTCCGTGCGTCGTTAGTGACGAGGATCGATGATTATTTTTCTGCTGAAAATAAAACGCATGCCGATCTGGTTCTGGCCATCGTTTCAGACAAAGTATCGGATGAAGAAGATGTTATAAACCGCAAGTTAAACATTTTAGGTTCAGATGCTGAGGAGGTGGAAGTGCTGCAACAGAGTTATGCTATTTTGCAGTTTAATGGCGAGGCTGACTCGCCAAAAGCGCAGAGTATATTGCAACTGATCAATGATCTGGAATCGCCGGATCTGACTGAAAAAACCGTTAATAACTCAAATAAAATTTCCCCGGAAAAAGGCCATGGTTCGATACGCGCCGCTGTCGGTTATGGCCAACAGAACAGCCAGCAATATATTGATCTGAGATTTCGACCGGCATTTCACGATCTGCTGGACGCGCCACAGGGTTATATCGATGGTGCGGGCATCAATGTTTTTGATGCCCGTTTTAAATGGTTTGTTAATAATGATGCCAGCAATAATCTTCGGCTGGAGAGTTTGAGTCTTTTTAATGTGTCGTCATTAAGCCCTCTACGTCGCTGGCGAAAACCGCTTTCATGGACACTTGATTTCAGGTTTGACCGAACCCAGATGAGTGACTCGCAGTCGGCCAGGAATTTTATCAGCCGTGGTGGTCTGGGTTTTAGTTTGCAGCAACAGGCGCTGATGCCTTTCGTCCTGGTGACGGGCGAGTGGAACCTGTCATCACGTTACGACCGAGGCTACAGTCTGTTGTTCGGTTTGCAGGCGGGTATTCGCTACAGCTATAAAACCAGCCAGTTGATGCTGAGTTATGAAGCAGATGATGCGGTAGCGGGTTTTGATCTGGGTAGAAAAATCACACGGTTTCAGTGGCAATATAATCTACAGGTGAACCATGCAGTGCGCGTGATTTATAGACGTACTGAATATGATTTTTTTAACGATGAGGACTGGACGCTGGATTATAACTATTATTTTTGATGAGAAAAGTTAGGTATTTGCAGCAGGTCTTTTTAGTTAAAGGAAAATAACACCATTATAAATGGTGGTGATCTTTAAAATTTCACCAACTAAAATGTTCGCCCATCCCAGCCCCACATATGACGTTCTGGATTAGAAAATTCGATATAGATCCGTGCGCTTTTTATGCCGAGTTCTGCGCTGATAAAATCACATATCTTTGCTGAAAGTTCAGCAGTATCAGTCTCGGGCAATCCCAGACTCTTTAATTTGACGTGAGCAGCTGGTTCATCGGTTCCGGCAAAGACCAGACTCTGTTTCGGCTGGATCTTCACCATCACATAACTTTCCGGTTTGCCGAGGATGTCGGCGGTTAACTCAGACGCCTGTTTTGCCAGGTTCTGAATATCATCGATGTCTGTGTTGGTCGTCAGTTCTAATAGTGGCATGGTGCTGTGCTCTGTTAGCGGCAGAATTCGCGTTGTTTCTTTTTGGCGGCAGTGATGCGTTGCTGTTTTTGCGGGTCGGTCAGGTAGATGTATTCGCCTTTTTTATTGATCTCGCGCAGGCGGCCGCGGCTGGCAATTTCGGCGAGGTCGCTTTTGGCTTCGTTGCACAGTTTGCGTTTTTCTTTTTTCGATATTTTTGGTGGTTCGGGTTCGGCAGGTTTTTCGGCCTGTTTGTCTGTGGCTTCTTTGTCGTCTTTTTTGATGGGACGTGGTTTGGTGGTTTCATTCTGGCGGATGGTGACTTTTTCTGCGCCGGTATTGCCGGGCTGTTCGCCATAATGCACCTGGCCATTTTCGTCGACCCATTTGTAGATGCCCGCATGCAGCGGCGAGAGTGCGAACAAGCTGAGCGAGACGGCGATTATGCTGGCGAAGAGACTTTTGTTACGCATGATTTGTATTTTACCCATTGAATGCCTGTGATGGTAAAATAGTCGTTTATCCAGATAAAATCAACACTGAGGTGGTATCTGATGAAACTATTCAAGGCTGCTTCCTGTGATATTGAACATGTAAATTATGGCTGATCGTCGATTAAAAATTTTTCATACTGTTGCACGTCTGCTGAACTTCACCAAGGCGGGTGAGCAGCTGCACATGACGCAACCGGCGGTGACTTTCCAGATACGTCAGCTGGAAGACCAGTTTAATACCCGGCTGTTCGACCGTACACATAATAAGGTGACGTTGACCGAGGCGGGCAAGCAGGTCTATATGTATGCTGACCGCATCCTCAAGCTTTATGATGATATGAACCACAGCATCACCGAGATGACGGGTGATGTCAGTGGTGGCGTCTCGCTGGGTGCCAGCACGACGATTGCTGAATACATGCTGCCGTTGCTGATTGGTGAGTTTAAGGCCAAATTTCCGGATGTGATTATCAGTTTGAAAGAGTCTAATTCGGAAGATATCATCGCCATGGTGGAGAATAACGTGGTTGATCTGGCCATTGTCGAAGGTTCGGTGAACAACAAGAACCTGATCGTCGAGCAGTGCCGCGTCGACCAGCTGGTGGTAATCATGCCGAACAACCATGGGCTGGCAAAAGAATCGACACTGCGCGTGAAGGATATCCTGGGTCACCCGTTTATTTGCCGCGAGAGTGGTTCGGGTACGCAGGAAGCTATCACCAATTATGTCGAACAACAGAATCCAAACGGCATTTTGAACGTGTGCTTTGAGCTAAGCAGTCCGGAGGCCATCAAAGGCGCGGTAGAAGCAGGCATGGGAATTTCGATCGTATCGCGTGCCAGCATCGAAAAGGAATTACGCCTGGGAACATTGACCGCGGTTGAATTATCACCAAAACTGGAACGTCCGTTTTCCTTTGTTCGTCAGCGTTACAAGTTTAAATCACGTGCAGCGGACGAGTTACTAGGCTTTGCCCAGGAATTCTGTAAGCAGCACGGCTAAGGTAGAAGAGATATATGGTTACAAATAATAATAGCGAGCTTAAAAGCAGCAAAGCATTAATCGAGCTTTACGAATCCATGGATGACGAGCGCAAGCGCAGCCTGTGTGATTTTGCGGACTTTTTATATGCGAAGGCAGATCCGATCTCAAAAGAGATTCCAGCGCCTGAAGATGTGCCGCGTCCGCAGCGGGAGACTGTGGTGGGTGCGGTAAAACGCCTTAAAACCAAATATCACATGGTCGAGAGCATGACGGTTTTTTCTGCGGCTTCGGCGTTGATGACCGACCACATGGTGAAAGGCCGTGATGTGGTCGAAGTAATCAACGAGATGGAAGTTCTGTTTGAAGATGCCTACGATAAATTATTGCAGGCCAGTGGCTCTCAGGATAACGGTGCCCAGGACAGTTAATGATTGATGTCATCAAAGGCTGGTTTGAGAAACATTTTTCCGATCCTCAGGCCATCATCCTTATTTCTATCCTGGTACTTGGTGCAATACTGGTATTGTACTGGGGCCGTATTCTGACGCCGGTTTTAGCCGGCATTGTTATTGCGTATGTTTTAGAAGGGCTTGTCTGTCGGCTTAATCACCTTGGTATGCCACGATTCGCCGCATTTTTACTCAGTTACGCATTATTTATTACGGTGTTATCGCTGGTCCTGTTTGGTCTGGTGCCGTTGGTCATAAGCCAGATGTCGCAACTGATTACTGACTTCCCTAAAATTCTGGACAAGGTTCAGCAGCTGATCCTGACGATTCCTGAGCGCTATTCTGTTTTCGCCGATCGCGAGATCGAAAAAATGCTGGGTAGCTTTTCGACGGAGCTGGTCAGTGTCGGGCAGAAGCTGGTTTCGGTCTCGCTGTCATCGGCGGTGAATGTATTTACTGTGATGGTTTATCTGGTGGTGGTGCCTTTACTGGTTTTTTTCCTGCTCAAAGATAAAACAGAAATACTGGACTGGTTCAGACGTTTCCTGCCGGAAGATCGTGGCCTGGCTTATTCTGTATGGAAAGAAGTTGACGTGAAGATGGGTAACTACATCCGCGGTAAATTGCTGGAAGTGGTAATCGTCGGTGTTGCCACCTTCATCCCGCTGAAAGTCATGGGCATGAACTATGCCGCGACCATGAGTCTGCTGGTGGGGCTATCTGTGATTATTCCTTATGTCGGTGCCGTTGCGGTGACGATTCCGGTGGCGATGATCGCCTGGTTCCAGTGGGGTGCGAGCAGTGATTTTGTGTATCTGATGGTAGCGTATCTCGTGGTGCAGTTTTTAGATGGCAATATACTGGTACCGTTGCTGTTTTCTGAAGTGGTGAATATGCACCCGGCCGCAATCATCATCGCCGTGCTTTTCTTCGGTGGGCTCTGGGGTGTGTGGGGTGTGTTTTTTGCGATACCGTTGGCGACGCTTATACAGGCAGTGATCCATTCCTGGCCTTCGATCCAGACCAAAGCAACAGTTTAAAAAATCTTGTTGTTAATTTCTGTGATGTTTCTGGTAATGCTTTTTCTTGCGCATTTTGTTGCGGCGGCTGCTCCATACCCACAAACCACTCAACGATAACCAGAGCAGGGCGATGGCGGCGGCATCCATCAGATAAACACCGTAACTGCCGAAGATACGTCCGCTGTGCAGGTCGAGGATGACACGCTCCAGTTTCAGACCATTGCCGCGGTAGGCTACCAGTAGTTTTTCGTATTCACCATTAGTGAGATTATATTTTTTTGCCCATTTGATACCTTCATTGAGGATGACATCCCAGTCCAGAATATGTTCGTCGGCCATGTAATATAAAGGTTCACTGGTTTCGATTACCGGGCGTTTATATTTTGTGCCGAGGCGTTTTATATTACTGAAACTGAGGCCGGTCGATACCCGCTCGATAAACTCTCCATCATACGATAGCAGGATAATCGCATTGTCCAGTGCGACCACGATAAATCCTTCCGCGCCGATGGCTCCATGCATAGTTTGTTCTAGCTCGGTGATCGCAGTGTTATCAAAAAATAGCCGGTTATGCCAGTAGCTGATGACGTGAGTCCTGTCACCATTTGTCACACGAAAAGAGATCGGGTCGTCTTTTGGTTTGATACCATACCAGTCAAGCAGCCATGAATGATTTACATAGATTTCATCCAGTTTGAATTTTTTAGTATGGTTCAGCATGATGCCAGTGATGGCGAGAACGATGACCAAAGCCAGCGCAAATAGGCCGATGCGACGGTGCCATAAAAAGGCGGTAAATTTTTTAGGTTTGCGGTTGGTCATGTTTTTTACAAGCTATTTTTACTTTACAGTTACATATTTTATGCGTTGATCGAGCAGCAGTGCGATTTTCGCCAGTTTTTTTACTGCGCGAACAGACAGCGTGGCTCCAGAAATGTTATCGATGGTTTTATCCAGTTGATAGTCATCTTTGAGTTTTGCCTGCCTGAACTGGTCGGTGAAAAACTCATGACGTATTTCCCAGCCCCGGCTCTCTCGAAATTCCAGTACTTTGACTTTTTCGATATGGCCATCATTGACTACGATGCCGGTGGTTATCGGTTTTTCCTTGCCGATTTCTTCCAGTATCCAGACGGATCTTTTATCCTGCTGCCAGTAACGGATGCGCAGGCTTTTATATTTATGATTGAGAATGGCCGATATCTGTTTTTTTAAGGTTTTATCCAGCCATAGCACCTCAGCCTTTGGCGGCTTGTTATTAAAAACGTCATTGATAAAATCAGCGGGTTGCTGATAGACACCACCTGCCATCACAGTGAGGCTGGACATCGCGGTTAACAGTAGCGTTAAAATTTTCAGAGGTTTTTTCATAGCGGTGAATTTTACAGTAAAAGCAAAAAAGGGAGGCCCATGAATATCGCTTCATGGGCTTCCCCGGCCTGCAGCACTAAGGAGTCTTTAGAACTGATAACCTAAGCCCAGGTTGAAGCCATCGAAGTTACCGGCGACATCATTTTGTGCCTGGACATCAGCTTTTAATACCACGTCTTCATGAGGCCAATAGCTGAAACCAGCGTTGGTCTGTGATTGTTTAGTATCACCTGCGCCACCGTTGTCCCACTGGTTCTGACGGGCAAATGCCCCCCATTTTGGCGTGATTTTATATGAAGCTTCCAGGTAACCACCGTTCTGGGTGTCTTTGTCCTTATCTGTCTGCGCGGCGCCAGCAGCAACATCGATGTTCCAGTTGGCATATAAAGCAGTCAGGGTGAAATCAGCGATATGCCAGCGTGCATGCGCTTCGAGCAGGGTAGCGCTGTTGATATTATCCGTGCTGTCCTGCGTCATATCATCCTGATATTGTGCGGTAGCAGAGAGGCTTAAGCCGTTGATACCGGTGTATCTGGCGCGGCCGGTCACGGCTAAATTTCTGGCATTGGACTCAGCCACTTTTTGACGGCCACCACGGATAGATGTGCCACCGTCCAAACCACTGGTCAGAGCCACATCATAACTGAAGCCAGACGAGTAATTACCGGATAACATGGCGCCACCTTCCCACCATGTGGTCGGTATTATGTTCTTTTCTACCGGGTTACGTTCAACACCATAAAATGTCGGTGGTTCATGTGATTCGTTAAGGATACCTACCGGGACGAGGAATAAACCGGCATTTGCCTGCGTGCTGTCATTCAGATCGAACTGTATGTAAGCCTGCTCGACTTCGACTTCGCCAGGCTGGTTGTTACCCGCTATAACATGTTCGATTTCAAATTCGGAATAGAAGCGGACGTTATCAGTGAATTCGTGATCCACAAATAATACAAAACGGTGGAAATCCAGTTCTCTTTTTGTTGTGCCCTGGTCATTACTTAAATTGTTGTAGTGCATTTCACCGTAGCCGCCGACCCTGGTATCGCTACTGCTGCTCTGGCTGTTTTCATCAACCTGCTCAGCAAGCAGGTTAAATTGTTCTTTCAATGCATTAAATTCTTCGTCTGTTACTGCCAGGGCAGGTTGTGCCAGCGCGAGGGTCATCGCTGCGAATAAAGTGTTTTTTGCAATAGATCGGTGCTTCATGTGTTACTCCAAAAATAGTAAATCTTTGTTATCAGTCATAATGTGCTGTGCATTATACTTGTTGTTAATGCAAATGCAAATGATTCTCATATAGATTTGCGTATGTATTTGTGGATAGGTGGCTTTAACAAAATAGATAGAAGGTTTGCATCAGCCGTTTTAAGCGACAAAAGAAAAGGTATAATTCCAGCAAAATTTATGGAGCAACAAATGATAAAAATGATTCAGTTAGCTAGTGCGGTTTTTTTATTTATCAGCGCGAATGCTGTGTCCGCGGGAACCATCATACAAATACAGGATAGTGGTGACCTGATCACCGTTTCAACTGACGGACAATTTGCACGGATGGATATGCCAGGTGATGAATACGTCATCATGGATTATAAAAAGCATACGGTTAAAGTTGTAAATCCACAAAAGCGGCAAGTCATGTTGTTAGGCGCGGACGCAACGTCAGCAGGAAGATCTGGCCCTGAAATACGTACGTCGGTTAAAAAACTGGGAACAGGGGTGAAGATCGCCGGTTATCCAACGCAGAAATATGCTTATTCGGCAAACGGTAAAGCATGTGGTGTGATCTATGGTTCAAAAGATGTTTATCAAAAGCAGGGCATAAAAGAATTGTTACAGACAATGCAGGACATGATGGAAAAGCAACAGGCTATATTAGGTGGTTTGGCAGGTATGATGGATGATTGCAGGTTAGCTGATATGAAAGTCAGTGATCATGTGAATACCATCGGTGTGCCGATGCGAACGGAGAAAAACGGGATGGTGGATTCCGAGGTAAAGAGCATAAAGCTTGATGTGAACCTTGCTGCGGATATCTTTGTTATTCCTGCCGCATACAAAACCATTACCATGGAGCAGCAGATACGTGAAGTGAAACAGCAGATGCAGCAGTATCAGCCACAGATGCAACAGATGATGCAGCAGATGCAACAGTCAGGCCAGATGACGCCGGAGATGATGGATCAGATGCGTCGTGCGCAGGATATGATGAAGCAGTATCAGCAGCACTAACGGTTATTTTTTATTTCTACAGGCCCCTGATTTTCCGGGTACTTGCCACTTTTGTTCTGGTAGAAGGTTTTTATAACTTCGAAGTCTTTTTTTATATCCCCCGTCGGTATGATGACTTTTCCAAGGCCAATGGTACGACTGGGATAATCGACATAAGCCAGGCAGATCGGTACTTTTGCTTTCAGTGCGATGTAGTAGAAACCGGTTTTCCAGTGAGCTACTTTTGAGCGAGTGCCTTCAGGTGTTAATCCGAGAATCAACGCTTCATGTTCATCAAACTGCTGTGCGATCTGTTCGATGAAACCAGTGCGAACAGATCGGTCAACAGGAATGCCGCCCAGTGTACGAAAAAAATAATTAAACGGCCCGAAAAATAATTGTTTTTTTGCGACCCAGGTCAGGCGCATCGGCACCGACCAGAAGCAGAGCAGGCCTATCGGTAGATCCCAGTTTGTTGTGTGTGGTGCTCCAATCAAAATAAATTTTTTTTCTTCCGGCAGGGTTACGTCCGTTTTCCAGCCGATCAGCTTTAAAATTATTTTTGAGAATATTTTAAGCATATCAGGTGCCGGTCTCTGCAGTTATTTCCTTCAGGATTATTTTTTCCAATTGTTTTGTTTGGCGTGGTGAAGTTTTTTATAGCCATCCAGCAGCTTCTGGTGTGTGGTAAAACCATCCAGACTTAACCCCGGACTGTGTAGACCAAAGAAATTTTCTTCTCCGTAAATAACGCTCATACAGTCTGCTAATGTTTGTTCATCAAATAATAATTTAAGGCTGTCGGTGTAGTCTTCGAGATGTCTTTCGGTGCCTTCATCAATTTCCAGTAGCGCCTGAAGGCATAGATAAAAACGGGTAGAGTCGTTATCGAGCTGATCGATGTGTATGCTCCAGTTGACCCAGTCGATAGCTTCTTCATTTTTCAGGGCCAGGCATAACATGGCTTTCAGTTCGCCGATGCGCAGGCTCGCCCAGGTGGTGCCAGGGTCTGGTGCGATGCCGATAAATTCTGCGACACGCTGGTAGTCGTTGTAACCGCCTTGACTCAGTCGGTCGAGTATCGTCTGCCATTGTGGTTCATTGAGATTTTTTAATGACAGTATCTCTTCACGAAACAATGCACCTTCGTTATTGTTGTTCCACACCAGGTCATCGACCGGGTAGATGTCTGACATGCCCGGTACGATGATACGGCAGGAATAAACGTTGAGGTGCTCGTAGTCTGAAATATAAATATCGAAACCGAGTTCATGGATGATGTCACAGAGATAAGTGAATTCATCGGTGGTCGATGCGTCGTGGTCCCAGTCAAAAAAGTCAAAGTCAGGGGTGCTCTTAAAGAAGTCGTAGGCGATCAGACCGCTGGAGTCGATGAAGTGTGTTTCCAGATTGTGGTGGTCAGCGACTTCTTCAAGGTCAAAGCTGGGTGACTGAAAACCGTCGAGCTGATTGAGGTCACGGCCCTGCAGTAGTTCGGTGACCGTGCGTTCCAGTGCGACTTCAAAACTCGGGTGCGCGCCAAAAGAGGCGAACACGGTGGCATTGTTGGGGTTGATCAGGGTCACGCTCATCACCGGGTAACGGCCGCCGAGTGAGGCATCGGCGATGCGCAGCTGATAACCGTGGTGCTCGAGTTTTCTGATGGCTTCGGTAATCTGCGGGAAACGTTGCAGGACTGATTCCGGCACTTCGGGCAGGCAGATACCTTCGGCGATGATCTTGTTTTTGATATAACGCTCGAAAACTTCGGACAGGCTTTGTACGCGCGCTTCGTTTTTCGTGTTACCGGCAGACATGCCGTTGCTGACGTAACAGTTGCCGATAATGTTGATCGGGAACCAGATGGTTTTACCGTCGCGCTGGCGCTGGTAAGGGCAGGCGCAGATGCCGCGTTCGCCGGTACCGGAGTTGGTATCGAAGATGATCGATGCGCTCAGTGCCTGTTCCGGGTCATAATATTGCCAGAGCTTTTCATCGAGTAATTCTCTGTGGATGCTGTCATCGTTTTCATCCTGATTTTTAAACCAGCGTTCATCGGGATAATGCACGAACTCGGCGTTGGCGAATTCCTGACCCAGATAAAAATCTGCAAAAAAATAGTTACAGCTCAAACGTTCGAAATACTCGCCCAGCGCGCTGGCGAGGCAGGATTTTTTCGTGGTGCCTTTACCGTTGGTAAACATCAAGCCGCAGTCTTTGTCACGGATATGTACGGAATAAACATTGGGTACCGGGTTCAGCCAGGAAGCTTCTTCGATGTCGAAATTCAGATCGATCAGTTTCTGTTGCATGGTGGCAATGGATTCTTCCAGTGCGGCATCTTTGCCTTTGATAAAAGTTTGTTCGCTCATAATTCTGTCTGTCGTTGTTTGATTTGTTTGTCGTGATAGTCGCTGAGAAAAACCAGTGCGCTGATGCCGCCGATTAATGCCCACGCCATATCTGATTGTGTGTCCCAGACGTATCCCTGTGTGCCCAGGAAAGCGTCGGCTGCATCGTCACTTAGCAGTGCTACCCACCATTCAATTAATTCATAGAATGCGCTGAGAGCAAGCACGAAACATAAAGTGAAAAAATGGGTAAAGTTTCTGCTGGAGATAATATTTAATCGAATGATAATTTCCCGGCAGACCAGAGCGGGAACAAACCCCTGCGCAAAATGACCGAGTTTATCGTAGTTATTTCTAGACTGGCCAAACATGTCTTTGATGGTGTCGAACAGCGGCACTTCGGCATAGGTGTAGTGGCCACCGACCATCAGTATCCAGCAATGCAACAGGATCAGTGTGTAACACAGGGTGGTCAGCGGAAAACACTTGCGGGTAAGCGCCAGGAGGATAAAACCGATAATGGCCGGGGCGACTTCCAGTACCCAGGTTGGGTAATCTTTTGGTGCGATGGCCGACCAGAGCAATACGGCAAAAAATGCTACCGTCCAGATAATAGGTAATGGTCTGGTGTAAGGCACAGAGTTTTATTTATGTTTTTTGCATGCAGCCAGCACAGTGTCGACGTGGTCTTTAACTTTTACTCCACGCCATTCTTCCAGCAGGGTGCCATCTTCACCGATCAAAAAAGTGCTGCGCTCGATGCCCAGGTATTCTTTGCCATACAGTTTTTTTAGTTTGATGACATCGAACTGTTTGCACAGAGATTCGTCTTCGTCGGAGAGCAGGTCAAAATTAAAATTCTGTTTGGCTTTGAAGTTCTCGTGTTTTTTTAAACTGTCGCGTGAGACACCGAGTATCACCGTATTTTGGCGAGTGAATTTTGCTTTGGCATCACGAAAATCCTGGCCTTCGGTGGTGCAACCAGGGGTGCTGTCTTTGGGATAAAAATATAGCACGACTTTTTTACCGGCCAGGTCTTTCAGGCTGATGGTTTTATCGCCAGTGGCCGGACGTGAAAAATTTTTAACTTTTTTGCCGATGTTTACCATATCTGTTTCCAGTATTAAATTTATAGGTTTTTTAATTCGGCGTCGAGATTGAGTTCGTCGCAGACCTGCATGAAGGCATCACGTAACTGCGCGATGTTGGTGTCGGCAGCGATGCCGATCGTCATGTGCAGGGAAAACATGGGTGAGCCGGTGTGCGGTGCAGAATAACTTTCGGTGTGCAGGTCGACGATGCTGATGTTGCGCGCAGAAAAGAAGCTGGCGATATTGTTGACGATGCCGGGGTGGTCGAGCGCCGCGACTTCGACCGCGTAGGGAATGGCATTCTCGATTGCGCTGGATGCACTGGTGACTTTGATCAACATGCGCATCTGCAGGGTCTGTTCGATGTCGTTCACCTGCGTCTGAAATGCATCGATGGCTGACGGCTCGCCACTGACCAGCAACAGGATAGCGAACTCGCCGCCGAGCACGGTCATGCGGCTGTCTTCGATATTCAGTGAGTGCTGGTAGATGATGTTGCTGAGCTCATCGACGATGCCCGGGCGGTCTTCACCCAGTGCCGAGATAACAAGTTTTGTCGTCATTATGTTTGTTTGTGTGGCTGTTTACAGGAATAAAAAAAGTGGCGCACAGTGTAAACAATTAATGCACAAACAAAAAGGTTTCTTTGCAGGGGAATTGCTTGCAGGCTGACGTTAAAAAATCAGCGATGGAGAAAGTCAGCCGAGTTCGGACAGCTCGCGTGTCAGCATCGCCGGATTATTGGTGTTTAACTCGATCAGCCGGCGCAGATGCTGCAGGCTGGCAACATCGATCTGTAACCATTTCAGGCCCCAGTTGCCATCGTTGACGTGGGTGATGTTGACGCGGGCATGGATGGAGATGTCTTCACCCAGAAAAAGCGCCATGCCGCAGGGGTTGTCCAGGTTGATATCGATGTTTTCGGGAGGCTCGACCAGCATGCCTTTGAGTGAGATATCCAGCAGGTTGCAGCTCCACTCTTCGTCACCGCATTGCATGAGTATCTCTGCGGAAAATGGAATGCGGTTGTAATTACGGCGTTCTGGTTGTGATGTGTTCAATTGTTTGTCCGATCGGTAATGTGCCCTGCATTACTCCATGATATTCTTATGGAGTGTGTGACATGAGTATAGCTAATGGATTCAACAATACCCGTGAAATGTCCGTAAAATGCTCAAATTGCCGGTATAAAAATGAAACACTATGATTCATAAATTATTTATATTTGAAGGCATAAATCATTGAAATAAAGGTGAAATATTGATTAACTGTGCGCCTTGTTTTTTCGGGGTTAATAATGGGTAAAAGCGGCATGTTTCGCGGCAGTATGGTTGCACTGGTGACACCGATGCATCTTGACGGCAGCGTTGATTATCAGGGCCTGGCCAGGCTGGTTGAATTTCATATCGAAAACAACACAGCCGCCATCGTTTCTATGGGCACCACCGGGGAATCCGCCACACTGGATATGGATGAACACTGTGATGTGATGGCGCGTACCGTGGAGATGGTGAAAGGCCGCATCCCGGTGATCGCCGGCACCGGTGCCAACTCGACCTCGGAAGCCATCGAACTGACCCGTTGCGCGCAGCAGGGCGGCGCGGATGCCTGTCTGCTGGTTACGCCGTATTACAATAAACCACCGCAGCGTGGGCTGTATGCGCATTACAAAAAGATCGCAGAGAGTGTCGATATTCCGCAGATTTTATACAACGTACCCGGCCGTACCGCCTGTGACCTGTTGCCGGAAACGGTTAAGCAACTGTCTGAGATCGACAATATCATCGGCCTGAAAGATGCCACCGGTGACCTGACGCGCCTGGCGCAAACCCAGGCGTTGCTGACCGATGCCGACTTTGCCCTGTTCAGCGGTGACGATGAAAGCGGTGCAGAGTTCATGCTGCGCGGTGGTCACGGTGTTATTTCGGTAACCAATAACGTGGCGCCGAAAGCCATGGCGGAACTGTGCGAGGCCGCGCTGGCAGGTGACCGGGAATTGGCTGAGTCGATCAATCAACGCCTGACTGGCCTGCATTCGCGGCTGTTTCTCGAATCCAGCCCGATTCCTGTGAAATGGGCGCTTTTTGAAATGGATCTTATCGAAGCCGGCATCCGTCTGCCGTTAGCAATATTAGACGAGCAATATCACGAGCCGCTTCGCCACGCGATGCGCCAGGCTGGAGCCTTAAGTTAATGAAATTCACAAAACTAACAACGCCGGGATTACAAAATCTTTGCGTGATTTTACTGGTGCTGGCCGTCAGTGCCTGTAGCACGCAGCGCCCGGTCTACCAGGGTGCGGAATATTATAAAAACCTGGAAGTGCCGCCCGATCTGACCGAGCCGGACACTGGTGCCGACCTCAAAGTGCCAAAACCCACCGAAGAGGCGCTACAGCGTTTTCGCGACAATAACAAACTGGAAACCGTAATCACGCCGAAATTTGATGGCGTGCGTACCGTCACCTACGCCGGCAACAGCTGGATCGAAGTCGATAACGATGTCGACCAGGTCTGGCCGCGACTGACCGAGTTCTGGGAAAGCGAAGGTTTACCGCTGACGCAGGTGCGACCTTTGCTCGGTTTTATGGAAACCCGCTGGGTAGAACCTCTGATCAGCGATGATGACGGTTTTTTTGATTCCATGTTTCAGGATTCAAACCCGGACCAGCGCGACAAGTTTCGCGTACGTGTCGAACGGTTTGACCACGATACAAAGACCCGTTTGTATATCGCGCACACACGCATCGAGCGTCGATTCAAAAGCGATGATGAAGATGAATACATCTGGGTGACGCTGCCCAGCGACATCGAAGCCGAGCGTGAGATTATCTCGCGCATGGCAATCTTCGCCGGCCTGCCCAGAGAAAAAACCGAGGTATTGCTGGACAACTATCGTCCTTACAGTTCGCTGGTAGAAACCAAGCGTTCAAATGCCACCACGCTGACCATGAAGGGCAGCATGGATTTCGTCTGGCGACGTGCGGTGCGCGCGCTCGATCGTTTGGGCATGCAGAAAATCAGAGAAGAACAGAATATCAGCACCATCAGTTTCGTGCTGGCAAAACCGGAAGGCAAAGCAAAAAAACTGGAAGGCGACGAACTGGCACGATCCAGCTGGGTGGTGCAGTTATTCGAGGAAGCTAACCAGTCGGCTTCAAGCATGGCTTACCAGCTGGTGTTCATCGAACTGGACGGCCGCATACAGATCGAAGTGAAAGAAACCGGTGATTCTCAGGCTACCAGCGACGACGGTGATGTCAGCGGCAGTGCGGTGGTTGAGCAGTTGCGTGATGCACTGGTGAAGAACCTGGAATAAACTCTGGCCTGCTTTAATAAAGCATCGGGAATTCACGCCTGATTTTGTCGATTTCCTGATAGACCTCAACAGGCAGTTTAAGCGAGATGGAATCGATGTTGCTTTTCAACTGCTGTATATTCGTCGCGCCAATAAGTGTGGAAGTTACAAACGGCTGATCATTAGCAAACGCCAGCGCCATTTGGCAGGCATCGAGTTCAAACTGCCCGGCCAGTTCGACGTACTTTTTAATGGCGGCATCGGTCTGTGGCAAAACCCGGTGTTCCGGGCGCGTTTCGATGGTGATGCGTGCACCTTCCGGGCGCGCGCCATTCAGATATTTTCCGCTCAACATGCCGCGTGATAAAGGCGACCAGGCAAGCAGGCCGCAGTCCTCATGGATGGCTATCTCACCGAGGTCGGGTTCGAAGTGACGACACAGCAGCGAGTATTCATTTTGAATCGAGGCCATGCGCGGCAGATTATTTTCCTCCGCCAATTGCAACCATTTCATCATGCCCCAGGCGGTCTCATTAGATAAACCGATGTGCCGGATTTTTCCGGCCGAGATTAGTTCCTGCATGGTATGCAGTACTTCGAGAAAATTTTCTTCTTCTGCCTGTGCATCAAATTTCGGTGCGTAATCCCATATCTGGCCGAAGTGGTACGAGCCGCGGTTAGGCCAGTGTAACTGGTAGAGATCGATGTAGTCGGTCTGCAATCTTTTCAGGCTGCCTTCTACCGCCAGCAGGATGTTTTTTTTATCGATGTAATTTTTTCCCTCGCGTATCCAGGACAGACCCGGCCCGGTGATCTTTGATGCGAGTATCACCTGGTCGCGATTCGATCGCGCGGCAAACCAGTTGCCGATGATGGTCTCTGTCGTGCCGAAAGTTTTTGCACTTGGCGGAATCGCGTACATCTCGGCGGTGTCAAAAAAATTGATGCCGCGCTCGAGCGCGTAATCCATCTGCTCGAAGCCCTGTGACTGTGTGTTCTGTACTCCCCAGGTCATGGTGCCGAGACCGATGACGCTGATCTTCAGATCGGTTCGTCCTAGTTTTCTGTATCGCATCAAATTATTCCTTGTGAGATGAATAGTAATTGTTTTTTATGCTCGGGTAAAAGGTGACACAAAAAAATGAAAATAATATATACACTGTTTCGCTCTCGATAAAAAGCAGGACGTTTCATTTTTAGACGGTTTATATGAGCCGATGATTTGTTCAGAATGCTCTGTTGGTGCTTTTCGAGTACATTTTTTTATCCCGTGTGAACAACGATTAATTGTACATCGTCAGAAGTTTTAAATGTTAATGACTCGCCACGGATCAGATCACCTTCTTCTACCGTCTGGTTATTCGCCATGCCTTTGCCGCGTGCGATGTAGGCTAGAAATGGTTCGTTCACTTCTATCTGTTGCGACGCATTCAGTACAGCGACATCAATTTTTGTTTTCGCAGGAAAGTCAGTCTCACGCTTGTCTTTACCGCCATAGATGCGCGTGAGTTCACCTGTCACCGGTTTATACACTTTATAATCGGCCGCCTGGCCGGGGACCTCGGGTAATACCCACAGTTGCAGCATGCGGTTCCAGCGATCATCAGGATTGATCTCATTATGCGAGAAGCCTTCGCCGCCAGCACGTTGCACCTGCACGTCGTTAGTTGATAGATTTTTGCCGTGCTGCAACGAACCCTGATGCGCAATATTGCCATCGACCATTATCGAGATAACATCGACCTCATGATGACTGTGCATGCGTGTTTCGCCATGAGGCATGAAGCGGGCATCGGCGAGGTAAACAAAGTTACCCAGCCCCGGCCAGCTGCCGTCATTATTTTCCTGCGGGCCAAACAGTTCCGGCGCTTTGATCAGGCGGTGCTCTTTTAAACCGGCAAAGCCGCCTTCGCGCAGACTGTCTCGCTTTAAAATTTCTATGGAATTATTCATAAGCACGCTCCAAAATTTTTGTTTTCGCTGTCTTGTTACACGGTTAATTACACGGCCTGTTTCATCGCCGGCGCTGTGCTATCAAGCAGGCTCTTAACGGCCTGGCTGGTGGCGTAGTGAAGCAGTTGCCTGTTAATGGATTTTGAGCTGCTAGTGGCTGCAAATGCGAGTATTCTCACGTGACGATCTCCGGGTAAATGGCTGGTTTTAGTGTTCAGATCTGGCTAATTGCGTACTATGGCAACAGTGTAGATTGTTAACGTTTACTAATAAATATGCAAAATAGAAAAACACTGTTTCCAGATAAGGTGTAAAAATGGAAGTAATGATGCAGAAAGTCGCTAATATAAATCTACTGGATGGCATGGCCGTGTTTGTCGGGGTGATCAACGCCGGCTCATTTACTGCTGCTGCACGCTCGTTGGGGCACTCCACATCCTATGTCAGTAAGGAGATTACACGTCTGGAGAAACGTTTGGGTAGTCGTCTGTTAAATCGCACCACACGCACTATCAGCCTGACCGATGCTGGCCGTGCCTATTATGAACGTTGCAGCCAGATAGTCATCGACGCAGAAAATGCCGAGCGTTCGATCAACCAGCTACAGGAAAAACCCAGTGGTTTGTTGCGTATTAATGCCCCTGTCAGTTTCGGTACTAAACATCTACTTGGTGTTTTACCGCAATTTATGCACCGTTATCCTGAGATAAAGCTGGAGGTGGAATTTAACGATCGCCTTATCGATGTGGTCGCCGAAGGTTACGATGTGGTGATCCGTGTCGGTGAGATCAAAGATACAAATCTGGTCGCTCGAAAAATCACTTCATCCAGAAGTGTGGTAGTGGCATCACCCGATTATATAAAACGCAAAGGTTGCCCGCAGCAGGCAGAAGATTTAATGCGGCATGATTGTATCGCTTATTCGCTAATGCCGGCGCCGACATTATGGAATTTTTACAAAGACGGTGTACGCAGCGGCGTTACTATCGAACCACGAGCCATGTGTAATAATGCGGCACTCGAAGTTGCCATGCTGATGCAGGGTATCGGCATTACACGGTTACCGTTATTTACCTGTGAGCAGGAAGTGGCGAGGGGTGAGTTACAGATTATTTTGGAAGATTATGATCAGATCAGCCTGGATGTGTATGCAGTGTATCCACATCGGCAATACCTCACCGCGAAGGTGCGCGCTTTTGTCGACTTTTTGGCGGATGCGTTTGCCTGATTTTATCAAGTGGGGAAGTACAAATTAGCGAGTCATAATAAAAAAGCACCGGAGTCCGGTGCTTTTTTATGAAATGAATGATATGAAAATCTATCGTGTTTTTTCGATCAACGCGTAAGCTGAATGATTGTGAATAGACTCAAAATTTTCAGATTCAACGGTGTAGGCGAGTATGCGCTCGTCGATATTCAGTTGATGGGCGATATCACGTACCATGTCTTCAACAAATTTTGGATTGTCGTAAGCGCGCTCGGTGACGATCTTTTCATCCGGGCGTTTTAATAAACCGTACAGTTCACAGGACGCCTGTTCTTCGACCATGTCGATGACCTCTTCGACCCAGATAAAATCTTCTGTTTCTACATTAACCGTGACATGTGAGCGCTGGTTGTGCGCGCCGCGGTCAGAGATTTTTTTCGAGCAGGGACACAGGCTGGTGACCGGCACCACGACTTTGATGTTGATGATGTTTTTATTATTTCTGCGCTCACCGATAAAACTGACTTCGTAATCCAGCAGACTCTGAACGCCGGAGGCGGGTGCTGTCTTGTTGATGAAGAAGTGGAAGGTCATCTCGATATGGCCGACTTCGGCATCCAGCAGGCTGGTCATCTCGGTCAACATGGTCTTGAACGAGTCGACGGTGATCTCCCATTCGTGATTGTTGAGGATCTCAACAAAGCGCGACATGTGCGTGCCTTTGAACTCATGTGGCAGATCAACATACATGTTGAAGTTTGCGATGGTGTGCTGGATCTTGCCAGTGCGATCTTTTACCTGTACCGGGTGGCGTATATCTTTGATGCCCACTTTATTGATGGCGATGGCGCGGGTGTCCTGGCTGTTTTGAACATCAGGTAAGGTGCTGGTTTTTCTTGTTTCTTTTGCAACGACGTCAGTCATTATTTACTCTCTTCACTATAGCGCACGCAGGCGCGTTCGGTTTCCCATAAGGTAAGGGCTGTTACCTTAATCGTGTCGCTGTTTATGCGGGCAGAAATTTCTTTGTACATATAGGCCGCGATGTTTTCCGCCGTCGGGTTAATCTTTTTAAAAGGCTCAAGCTCATTCAGGTATTGATGGTCGAGTCGGCCGCCAACTTCTCTGGCTGCCTGTTTCATCACCTTAAAATCAACGCCCATGCCAATATCGTCCAGCCGGGTAGCAACTGCCTCCAGTTCGACTTTCCAGTTGTGACCATGCATACGACTGCATGCACCTGGGTAATCCCGTAGTGTATGCGCTGAAGCGAAGTCGGTGACGACTTTCAGCTGGTAGCGAGCTGTCATTGTTGCATGTCTCTTGAAGCGCCTGAAATAATACCTGAGTAAAACAGTAGGGATTTTATCCTGTTTCCCTTATATAAGCAATTCCTTAAGCCGGCGTTCGATGGTTTGCAGCATACCGGCTTTGTCTAGCTGCCAGTCGGCCAGCAGTTCTTCGGGCTGGCCATGGTTGACGTATTCATCGGGGAAGCCAATATGAAGCAGGTTGCTTGTCTGGTGTTGACTGCTCAGATACTCGGCAACGGCGCTGCCGGCACCGCCAGCGATGGCATTGTCTTCGATGGTGATGATTAAATCATATTGTTCGGCGACTCGGTCGAGGGTGTCGGTGTCCAGTGGTTTGACGAAGCGCATGTTAAACACGCTGGCATCAAGTTCTTCGGCTACTTCTGCAGCGGTGTCGAGCAGGGTGCCGAATACCAGCAGGGCGACTTTGCTGCCTTCACGTGTTTGCTCAGCGTGGGCGAAAGGCAGGGCTTTGAGTTCATCACTCATTGCCATGCCGGTGGCGCAGCCGCGCGGGTAGCGTACCGCGCTGGGGCCATCGTGCAGAAAGGCAGTGGTCAATAAACCACGGCAGTCGGCTTCGTTCGCCGGTGTCATGATGACCATGTTAGGCACGCAGCGCAAAAAGCTGATGTCGTAGGCACCGGTGTGGGTGGGGCCGTCGGCACCGACGATGCCGGCGCGGTCGATGGCAAAGACCACGGGTAAATTCTGGATGGCGACGTCGTGAATCAGCTGGTCATAAGCGCGCTGTAAAAAAGTGGAGTAGATGGCGACCACCGGTTTGATGCCGTCGCAGGCCATGCCGGCGGCGAGTGTTACCGCGTGTTGTTCGGCGATGCCGACATCAAAATAACGATCGGCAAAACGTCTGGAAAAATCGATCATGCCAGAGCCTTCGCTCATTGCCGGGGTGATGCCGACCAGTCGTTTATCCTGCGCTGCCATGTCGCATAACCACTGGCCGAAAATTTCGGTGTAAGTCGGTGGTTTGCTGGTGCTGTCTGTCTTGTGTGTTTTACCGGTGCTTAGATCGAATGCGCTGATGCCGTGGAACTTGACCGGCGCGTCTTCGGCCGGGAAGTAACCTTTGCCTTTCTGGGTTTTGATGTGCAGCAACCGTGGACCATGGTGCTGGTTGATGTTTTTCAGCACGGGGATCAGGGTGTCCAGATCATGGCCATCGACCGGGCCGAAATAGTGAAAGCCCAGTTCTTCGAACAGGGTGCCCGGTGTTACCATGCCTTTGACGTGTTCTTCGGTGCGTCGTGCCAGTTCCAGTGCGGGTGGAATATTTTCCAGCACGCGTTTGCTGCCCTCGCGCAGAGTCGAGAACAGGTCGCCGGATAACAGTCGGGTGAGGTGGTTGGACAGTCCGCCGACGTTGGCCGAAATCGACATGTCATTGTCGTTCAGGATGACCAGCAGATTGGCATCACTGTCACCGGCGTGGTTCAGTGCTTCGAAGGCCATGCCGGCGGTCATCGCACCATCACCGATTATTGCGACGCAGTGGCGGTTCTCGTGGTTCTGTCGGGCGGCAAAACTCATGCCCAGGGCGGCACCGATGGAGGTGCTGGAATGGCCGGTGCCAAAACAGTCGTATTCACTTTCCTCACGTTTCGGAAAACCGGCGATGCCGCCTTTCTGGCGCAGGCTACTCATCTGCTCGCGGCGACCGGTAAGGATTTTGTGCGGGTAGGTCTGGTGGCCGACATCCCACACGATCCGGTCGTAAGGTGTGTTGAACACGTAATGCAGGGCGACGGTAAGTTCGATCGTGCCCAGGCCGGCAGACAGGTGGCCGCCGGTGGATGACACGCTGGCCAACAGAAACTCGCGTAGCTGGCGCGCCAGCTCTTTCAGTTGCAGGCTGTTAAGCTTGCGCAGGTCGGCGGGGGAGTCAATCGATTCCAGCAGTGACCAGTTGGCATTTGTAAAGGGCATGGTTATTAATGTAGTCGGCTAAAACTGTCGTTCAACGATATATGCAGATAACTCACGCAAACTATCGGCTTTTTCGTCCAGCGGTTCAAGTGTTTTTAGTGCGAGCTCATGCTGCTCCATGGCGCGTTGTCGAGATTCTTCGAGGCCGATGATGGCGGGGAAAGTTGGTTTTTCCTGTTTTTCATCCGAGCCCTGTGGTTTGCCCAGGGTTTCAGTGTCGCTGATCACGTCGAGAATATCATCCTGAATCTGGAACGACAGGCCGATACATAGAGCGTAATTACTGAGCAGGTCGAGTTCCTGCTGGCTGGCATCCTGCTTGCACATGCCGCCTAGCAGCACGCTGGCGCGGATCAATGCGCCGGTTTTAAGGCGGTGCATATGTTCCAGCTGTGCCAGCGTCAGTTGTTTGCCGACCGAGGCCAGGTCGACCGCCTGGCCGCCGGCCATGCCGTGTGCGCCGCTGGCTTCGGTGAGCAGGCTTAACATGTCGATGCGATGTTCCGGCGTCAGTTCTTTGTGGTCATCTTTGGCCAGAATCTCATATGCCAGCGCTTGCAGTGCATCGCCGGCCAGCATTGCGGTAGCCTCATCAAACGCCCTGTGGCAGGTGGGGCGGCCACGACGCAGGTCATCGTCATCCATGGCGGGCAGGTCATCATGGATTAATGAGTAAGCGTGGATCATCTCAACCGCGCAGGCCGGGATGTCGAGCAGATCAGTCGATACACCCATAGCTTCACCCGCCGCGTAAACCATCGCCGGACGGATGCGTTTGCCACCACCGATGACCGAGTAGCGGATCGCTTTGGCGAGATTGTGTTCGGGTGGATCTTCGCGTGGCAGGTATTTATCTAAAGCGGCGTTAACACGTTTCTGGTACACCTCCAGACGGGATTGGAATACATGAGGCATCGTTACTGATTTTCCAGTTCGATATCTTGTTCGAGTAGCTTGCCGTTTTTTTCGACCAGTTGTTTGATTTTTAACTCGGCGTTTTGCAGCGCCTGCTGGCACTCGGTGCTGAGAGCGATGCCTTTTTCGAAGCGTTTAAGCGAGTCTTCCAGGCTGAGATTGCCCTGTTCCATGTCTTCGACCAGGGATTCGAGCTCGCTCAATGCTTTTTCAAAATTGGGGGTCTTTTTTGTGGTGGTCTTTTTAGCCATGGCGCATTTTAGCAAACTTTTAAAGACTTTTAGTCCGCGAATCACGCAAAATACGCAAAGAAAAAAATTCGGATTTATAAGAAGTTGTTGTCTTAAAACTGAAAACATTTATGTTGAGCTTGATTTTCTTTTTTGTTTTTTT
>SWCD01024359.1_pt1 | contig 50034 bp, 53 predicted proteins | sample 4693011 | NCBI WGS metagenome assembly SWCD01 (sample SAMN10267278, study PRJNA491770) | bioreactor metagenome | isolation source: DHS bioreactor inoculated with marine | place: Japan: Omine Ridge, Nankai Trough
TAATTCTGATTTTAGAGTTGCGATTTGTAACAAGGTGTTTGATTGTAGAGCATGCTCAGGTTATGTGAACAAGAGTGAATAGATTATAAAGGCGCCATGATGAGCAGTTTTTCGGCAAAAACGAAGAATACATTAAAAGTAACCGCTTGTGTGCTTGCCCTTGTAGCATGTTCTCCTACGTATCAATTTCATGGTTATGCCCCGTCTGAAGAGGAATTGGCGAATGTTATTGTCGGTTCTGATACCCGTGAAACCGTAGAAGAGGTCATAGGCAGGCCATCCGGTTCAGGTGTTTTGGAAGATGGTAGCTGGTATTATGTGTCCACTAAGTTTGAGCACAAAACATATAATGCACCAAAACCCATAGAACGTGAACTTGTCGCCATATCTTTTGATAAAGTGGGCGTTGTGGAAAATATCGAACGATTTGGCTTAGAGGATGGGCGAGTTGTAACGCTTAACCGTCGTGTTACCGATTTGCCGGTTAAAGGACCAAGTGTTTTGAGCCAGATTCTTGGCAACATCGGCAATTTGGATCTAGGCCAGATAGCTGGAGGCAGTTAAGTCTAAGCCTTTTCCGAAAATTTCAAAGCAACTCCGTTCATGCAATAGCGCAGCCCTGTGGGCTTTGGGCCGTCAGGAAACACATGGCCTAAATGTGCATCACAACGTGCGCATAATATCTCAGTGCGACGCATGAAAAAGCCATTGTCGGCACGCTCAATTACGGCATTTTCAGAAGCAGGTTGGTAAAATGATGGCCAACCTGTGCCCGAATCAAATTTTGCGGACGCTTCAAAAAGTGGCGCATCACAACAGGTACATGAAAATGAACCATCCTGTTTTGGGAAATTATCATTACTAAACGCACGTTCAGTACCATGCTTACGTGTGACCTTATAAGCCAGATCACTTAGTTGAGTACGCCATTCCTGATCTGTTTTTGTTATTTTATCTGTCATTTGATTTATCCTTAGCTACGTTGAAGTTGCTGTTGTTAAACATATGTAATACTTGGGCAGGAAAAGTCTTGTAAATAATGCGATAGCGGAGCGTGAGTGTGCATCAGACTTGTAAGTATTCATTAAGATTGGCGGAAACCGAATATGATCTGCGACGGGCACAGGCAATGCGTGCCGGACAGTTTGGTGCCAAAGTTGTAAGGCGTATTCTAGACGCCGATGCATTCGATGCAAACTATCAACATGTCTTAATTACGGAACGCGAAACTGATGAAATCTATGCCTGTTTTCGGTTTATGCATTTTAAGGATGGAAGCGACGTTGATCAAAGCTACTCATCGCAATTTTATGATCTGCAACGGTTGATAACATATCGTAAACCGATGTTGGAAGTCGGTCGGTTTTGTTTGAAAGGCGGCATTCAGGATCAGGATTTATTACGTATCGCCTGGGCATATCTGACCAGTTATGTTGACCGACACGACATTGCTTTTCTGTTTGGATGCTCATCATTTGATGGGGTTGATAATGCAAAATATACTGATGCATTCGCGTTGTTAAAGGAGCATTATTTAGCTCCAGAACGGTGGAAGCCGCAAGTAAAGGCAGGCGAGGTGTTTGAATTTGCTAAACAATTAAAGTGCTATAAGCCTGCTTTGAGATCCGCAAACCAAAACATACCACCTTTGCTGCGGACCTATTTAGGCATGGGTGGATGGGTTTCTGACCATGCGGTCGTCGACCGTGCATTGGGTACACTTCATGTTTTTACAGGGCTAGAGGTAGATGCGATACCAGCATCGCGTGCCAGATTGTTTCGCGCGAGTGCACAAGCGATAACCCTCAAGAGTGCTTAGCCGCCTGTATGGCTCATGTGACGGGTCATTTCACCGGCAACGGTTTTACGGTCATATGAAAAATCGTGGCCTTTGGGCTTTAACGCAATAGCACCGTGGATTGCCTTGATCACAGGGGCATCACTGTCCGGATTATCACGCAGAGATTTGCGCAGGTCGGTTTCCTTTTCCTGTCCCAGACACTGAAACAGCTGCCCTGTACAGGTTAGACGTACGCGGTTGCAGCTTTCGCAGAAATTATGGGTCAGTGGTGTAATGAAACCGATTTTCTGGCCGGTTTTGTCGACACGCACATAACGTGCAGGTCCACCGGTATTTTCGGGAATATCGGTTAGTTCCCATGTTTTTTCGATGCGTTTGCGCAGGTCGGACAGGGCCCAATACTGATCCAGTCGATCTTCTTCGCCCATGTCGCCCATCGGCATGACCTCGATAAAGGTGATGTCCATGTCTTTTTCAGCACACCATCTGATGACGTCTTCCAACTCTTCTTCGTTAGTGCCTTTCAAGGCGACCATGTTGATTTTCACACGTATCCCAGCGGCTTGTGCAGCTTTGATCCCATCAAGGACCTTTTTCAGTTGCCCCCAACGGGTTATGTCTTTGAATTTTTGAGCATCCAATGTATCGAGTGAAATATTCACACGTTTCACACCAATCGCTGCTAGATCGTCAGCAAAACGGGTTAATTGTGATCCGTTGGTTGTCAGCGTCAGCTCATCGAGCTTGTCACCCAGATGTCGTGATATACTTTTGAAAAAATCCATAATCCCACGACGAACAAGCGGCTCACCACCTGTTATCCGCAATTTGCGAATGCCTTGTGATATGAATACAGAGCACAAACGATCCAATTCTTCCAGGGTCAGCAGTTCTTTCTTTGGCAAGAAAGTCATATTCTCTGACATGCAATATACACAGCGAAAATCGCAGCGATCAGTGACTGAGACGCGCAAATAATTAATTGTGCGATCAAACGGGTCTATAAGTTGTGGTGTATCCATCATGCGGTAAATCTAAGCTTCTAGTAGGTATGCTGCAAGTCAAAAAGAAAACAGTTAATTGAATGATCACATAACTGCGATTATTGATAAAAGAAATATGGGTGCGAATATGAATAAAGTGAGCATAAAACCTGTTGGTCTATTGATCGTTGTCGCGGTTCTATTAACTGCTTGCGCTTCAAATACGCAGTTTCAGGATTTAAAACGCAAAATATTGGGTGGACAAGACAGCGATGTGGTTGTTCACGAACTGGAGACGGGCGAACAAGAAAAACCGCAAAATCTTGGGAAAATTACTGTTGCAGACGCGGTAAAAGTCACAGAATCAGAGCGACAAAAAGCCGTTGCAAAGCCGGTAGGGCGCCCTGATAGGGATTTGGGTACAACAATAGCTTCGTTGGGATTGCTGGGTAAAACAGGTTTCTGGCTGGAAACGCCATTGGTGGAAGCAGAAGCAGACGGTCGGGTTGTCTATCTGCAAAGCGGCACCGCGATCAACCTGAGGCTTATCCCAAATGGCGGTGCTGCGGGAAGTGGCTCGCAAATCTCGGTGGCTGCGATGCAAATATTGGGCATCCCGATTGTCGATTTGGCCGAACTGAGGGTTTTTATTCGCTAATTTATCGCCAGATGTACGGATGCCTCTTTCAAAGCCGACGCATTCATCTGAATGCCATGAGCATCCAGAAAACCCAGTACAGACTGTTTGTCGTGTTTGGAAAGTGTACGTAACCACAATGCTATAGCTTTTTGCATAACCGGGTCATGATCTGATGCGTATATTGCTGCCCAACCCAGTACACGATCACGCGCAGCTAAATCTACTGCTGTCGGGTGGTTTAACTTAGCCCAAGGCAGTGTCATTATCAGTGCAGCACGGCGCACCCACATGCTGCTATGCGTTGTCCAAAGCTCTAATGTGTCCAGCCGCTCTAAATCTGCGGGCAAGCGACGTGCACCAGCCGCACACACGTGGTCCGATATCTCTGATGTATCGCAATCAGGCACCCAACGTGTAATTTCATCCCAGACAATTTTATCCGGGTTGATCCGTGCCTGGGTTAAGAGTTTGGCCGCCGCTATGCGGGCCTCGTGGATATTGCTGTTCCAAAGATATGCCGCAATCACCACACGCTGATTTATATCGGTGTCATTTCGCCACTCTTTATACAGCACATCAATCTGTGGATTTGAGACACCCAGATAAGGCCGGTCAACTTTGTTTAACTTAGCGGTCTTTGCGGCTATTTGTGGATCGGCCAAGGCTTTAAGGGCTTCCAGAGCCGATTGCGGGCTGGTCATTCCACGGTCACGGATTTAGCCAGATTACGCGGTTGATCCACATCAGTGCCTTTACGCACAGCCGTGTAATACGCAATCAATTGCGCCGGGATTGCATAAAGTATCGGCGCGAACATGTTATGGACAGGGGGCATGATGATGGTTTTCCAGACCCCTTCGCGCGCTATATCCGCACCTTTTTGGTCAGTGACCAGTAATACTTTACCACCACGCGCCATGACCTCTTGCATATTGCTGACAGTTTTATCAAACAGATCATCCTTTGGTGCCATAACGACAACCGGCATATGTTCGTCGACCAGTGCAATGGGCCCGTGTTTCAGCTCTCCGCTGGCATAGCCTTCGGCATGTATATAACTGATTTCTTTAAGTTTTAGTGCACCTTCCAAAGCCAAGGGATACATGCTGCCGCGTCCTAAAAACAATGCGTCAGTGGCTTTGGCCAAGTCTTTTGTCATTGCATTGATTTTAGACTGTTCTGCCAGAGCTTGATTGATAATTCCGGGCAAACCGTTCAGTGCCAATTGTAGTTCCCGTTCCTCATTTTGATCCAGTGTACCGCGCTGACGCGCAGCCGATATAACCACTGCCGCCAAGGCCACCAACTGGCAGGTAAACGCTTTGGTCGAGGCCACACCAATTTCCACACCTGCATGGATAGGAAGGGAAATATCGCATTCCCGAGAGATAGAGCTTTCTGCCACATTAACCACAGCCACGGTTTTAGCTACTTTTTCGGAACAGTAGCGCAGGGCGGCCAAAGTATCGGCGGTTTCACCCGACTGACTGACAAACATAGCCACGGATTGACCGGACATCGGAGGTTCGCGGTAACGGAATTCGGATGCCACATCAACCTCGCAGGGTATCCGTGCTATCTGTTCAAACCAATATTTTGCAACCGAGCAGGCCAGAAAGGCAGTGCCACAGGCAACCATGGTAATTTTATCAACCTGAGTGAAGTCAACATTCAACTCTGGCACTGCGATTTCACCAGTTTCAGTGTCAGAATAATGACTGATTGCATTGGCCAGAACAGTTGGTTGTTCGGCAATTTCCTTCATCATATAATGTTTATAAACACCTTTGTCGGTATTACCCACGTCCACTTTGATGGTGCGCATTTCGCGGTTTGCAAGCTGCCCGTCAGCATCGCGTATCTCAAGTGATGTGCGGGTCAAAACGGCCCAGTCGCCCTCTTCCAGATAGGTCACTTTATCGGTCATCGGTGCCAGTGCCAAAGCGTCGGAGCCGACAAACATCTCGCCAATTCCGTGGCCAATGGCCAGAGGCGATCCTTTGCGCGCTGCGATCAACAGATCATCTTCGCCTTCAAACAGGAAACACAAGGCATAAGCCCCTTCCAGTCGTTTTATCGTGGCATCAGCGGCTTCAATCGGTGACAGGCCATTATTGATATGGGCCATGCAAAGTTGTGCGACGGTTTCAGTGTCGGTTTCGGTCTCAAACACAACGCCTGCTGCCGTTAATTCATCACGAAGCTCTTTGTAATTTTCGATAATCCCGTTGTGAACAACTGCGACGTCTTTCGCGCGGTGTGGATGGGAATTTACCACATTCGGGGCACCGTGGGTCGCCCAGCGTGTGTGGCCTATACCGGATTTGCCGGTGATAGGTTGATGCATCAGCAAATCTGACAGATTTATCAGCTTCCCAACTGCACGACGACGGCCAAGTTTGCCCGCGTCAACGGTTGCAATGCCCGCGCTGTCATAACCACGATACTCAAGACGCTTTAGCGCATCTACCAGAATAGGGGCCGCTTCATGTTCACCCAAAATACCTACAATACCACACATGGGTTTATTCCTTATTTGTGGCTGCTTTTGCAGCGCGGAGTTTATTCATTAGTCGAAGTGCGAAGCCCGGTTTGTTTTCCTGTCTTGCGCGGCCCAAAGCCAGTGCGCCATCAGGGACATCCGCAGTTACAACGCTGCCAGATGCTGTCATCGCATCATCGCCCACGCTTACAGGGGCTATCAGCATTGTGTTTGAGCCAATAAAGGCGCGTTTGCCAATCTCGGTTTTATGTTTGAACACACCATCATAATTGCAAGTAATTGTTCCTGCACCAATATTAGCTTCAGAGCCTACATTGGTATCGCCAATATAAGATAGATGGTTAACCTTGGCACCCTCGCCGATCTGGGCGGCTTTGATCTCGACGAAATTGCCGACTTTTGCCCCATTGGCCAACTCAGCACCGGGGCGCAGTCGCGCGTATGGGCCAACGATTGCGTCTTGGGACACATGGCAACCTTCCAGATGGGAAAACGCGCGAATGGTCGCGTTGTTTTCTATCGTGACATCCGGGCCGAAAACCACATTTGGTTCTATGATCACATCACGGCCAATAATCGTGTCATAAGCCAACCAAACGGTTTCGGCAGCAATCAGGGTCGTGCCGTTATCCATCGCCAGGTTTCGCGCACGAGTTTGAAATGCAACTTCGGCGACGGCTAGATCGGCTCGCGAATTTACACCCATGGTTTCAGCCTCGGCGCAGGCGATCGCAGCACAGGTCAAGCCGCGACTGCGCGCCAGACCAACAATATCTGTAAGGTAATATTCAGCACTGGCGTTATCGTTTGTTACGTCACCGAGCAGGCTGAACAATAATTTAGCATCGACGCATACGACGCCCGAATTGCAAAAATCAATCTTACGCTGTTCTTTTGTTGCGTCCTTATATTCGACAATCGCCTCTAACAATCCATTATCCGAGGTCACGAGACGCCCGTAACGGGCCGGGTCCGCTGCATGAAAACCTAAGACAACTACACCGTGACCCTCGCGTTTTTTATCCAACATGGATTGCAGGGTTTCAGGCTGCACAAATGGTGTGTCACCATATAATACGATCACATCACCACTGAAATTCTGCAAAGCTATTGCGGCTTGTTGCACAGCATGACTTGTGCCTTCTTGTGCGGATTGATGCGCGAATTTGGCAGTGTCATTATATGCGGTTGCGACGTCTTCAACATCCTGCGCACCATGCCCGGTTACAATAACCGTTTTTTCTGCGGAAATTCCCTCGGCTGTGCGCATTGCATGCACCAGCATTGGCGCGCCAGCTATCTGATGCAAAACCTTTGGCTTATCCGACTTCATGCGGCTGCCCATGCCTGCTGCTAATATAATGACTGCTACACTCATGCGTACCTCTATTTATGCGTTAACTTCTGCCTTCATATGCAAGATAGCGGCACAACAAAAGGGGGTGAAACCTCAAGAAGTCTTTCACTTCGTTACGTCTTATGTCAAACAAATAGAATAATGATGGGGAAAAGCATGAAATCTGTAGTTTTTGATCTGGATGGCACATTGGCCGACACAAGTGGTGATTTGATTGAAGCCGCGAATGCCTGTTTTATTAATCTAGGTGAGTTGCCACAACTTGATCCCATGAAAGATGCAAGCACAGCGTTTCAGGGCGGACGTGCCATGCTTCGGCTGGGATTTGCGCGACTTGGCCACATTCCTGATGATGTAGATATGCAAGTACATTTTGAATATTTTGTTAAATCATACGGTGAAAACATTGATCGCCATTCATTTCTTTATGACGGGGTCGAGGACTGTTTGATCGAATTGAAAAGGCGCGGGTACATTTTGGGTATTTGCACAAACAAACCTGAAGGTCTGGCGGAAATATTGACAAAACGCTTGGGTATTCGGCATCATTTCAATGCATTATTGGGGGCGGATAGTTTACCTGTGCGCAAACCTGATGCGGGCCACTTGTTGGGGACGATCATGGCGCTGGGTAAAAACCCTTCAAAATCTGTGTTGATCGGCGATACAATAACAGATCGCAACGCGGCTAAGAATGCTTGGGTGTCGTGCATACTGGTCACATTCGGGCCAGATGGTCCGCATGTTTCAGATCTGGAGCCTGAAGGTCTACTGGATCATTATGACCAATTGCCCGATATGCTGGATAGAATGATAAAGAATTAAAAGATTGCCTTAAGGGACACTGATTTGAAACAGAATTTCACTGGAAACTTTACCCAACAGGAACCTATTCCGAAAGCGGGGGTCGAGGCTGCAATGCGTGTGATGCAACACGGGCGTTTGCATCGCTATAATGTGGTGAAAGGTGAGATTGCCGAGGCCGTATCACTAGAGCTTGAGTTTGCATCTTATGTTGGATCAAAGTTCTGTTTGGCTGTGGCATCGGGCGGTTATGCGCTTGCAACGGCTCTGCGTGCAGTTGGTGCAGGCCAGGGTAATGTCGTTTTGACGAATGCTTTCACCCTAGCGCCGGTGCCGGGCGCGATTGCCAGTGTGGGCTGCGTGCCTGTGTTTGTAGAGGTCACTGAAGATCTGGTGATGGATCTGGATGATTTACGGGTTAAGATTGCATCAAGTGGTGCACGCTATCTGATGCTTAGTCACATGCGCGGGCATATCGTTGATATGGATGCTTTGATGGCGATTTGTGATGCATCCGGTGTGATGGTCATTGAGGATTGCGCCCATACTATGGGGGCGAAATGGGACGGGGTGCCCAGCGGTCGTCACGGTATTGTGGGCTGTTATTCAACCCAGACATTCAAACATATTAACTCTGGCGAGGGTGGGTTGTTGATAACGGATAACGCGGAAATAATGGCGCGGGCAACAATGTTATCAGGCTCTTATATGCTATACGGCAGTCACGCGGCGGGTGCGCCAACAGAGATCTTTAAGGATATCTCTTTGGATACGCCGAATTGTTCGGGGCGCATGGATAATCTGCGTGCGGCTATTTTGCGACCGCAACTAGCGGCGCTGGATGCACAGGCGGAAAAATGGAATGCGCGCTATCGGCGGATCGAGGCCGGATTGGCAAACACCGCCGGACTAAGGCTTATTACACGGCCCGAGAAGGAATATTATGTGGCGTCATCGTTCCAGTTTACATTGCCTGATTTGGCAGTGAATAAAGTGCGCACTGTGCAAGAACGCTGTGCTGCGCGCGGTGTGGAGCTGAAATGGTTTGGGGCGGATACGCCTACGGGGTTTACTTCACGTCACGACAGTTGGCGTTATGTTGACGCGCAAGATATGCCGCAATCAGATCGTGTTTTGGCGGGGCTAATGGATATGCGTTTGCCGTTGACGTTCAGCCTGAAAGATTGCGATTTATTGGCAACAATTATCCGAGAAGAAGTAGGAGCCGTTTATCAGGCGGAATGTTGATTTGCGACGTAGTTTACAAGTCAGCATCCTGATCATCGTTATCCTTATTTTAGGTGTGCCGCCTATTGCCGATTATGTGAATGGGGCGATCAAAGGTAAAAGTCATTGCAACGTCTCGATGGTAATGGATGGCGATACTTTCAAAATGAGCTGTCCCGGTGAAGGTATCGTCAGGGCCCGTATCATGGGCTATGATGCGCCCGAAAAAAATGCGCGCTGCATTGCCGAGTACATCACAGCGACACGCGCGACATGGGCTTTGCGTATGATGCTTTGGCAGGCACGTACAATTGAAATCAACCTGAACGGTAAAGATCGTTATGACCGCTTTTTGGTCATTCTGCGTGTGAACGGAAAAGACATTCGGTCTGCAATGATTAACAAAGGATTGGCGCGGGCCTATAGTGGTGGTCGTCGCGGCAGTTGGTGTTCTTAAATCACGTTTGTTGCGAACGATATTTCATACCAAAGCTCATAAACCGGAATGCTATTGTGGTGAGTATCAATGCGCCATAAAGCTCTACAGTCTCTTCCATGTATTTTAACATCATTACGGTGTCTGAAGAGTTTGCAAAACCCCTGGATAAATTCTCAAAGCCTTTACTTAGCAAAGCCAAGGCTAACAACAGTGATACAAACCAAAGCGATTGGATTGAAACAATATCACTAATTCGCGCACGCAAAACCTTAAAATTCCTTATTGTTGCCGTTAACGTAAAAACAATAAGGCCCGCTTTCAGTATGTATTTGTAAGGTTTCCCTATGCACGTAAAATTTGGGTCTTCTAAAGTACATCTGGGCATTTCCCTTACGATGAAAATCAACACGATACACATCAAGATAAAAGCCAGTAAACGCACCAAAGGATCATCGGATTCTATGACCGATGTAAGGCATAAGATCGCGCATGCAAACAGTGTTAGAACCTGTAGGGATTCCAGCAGGCCGTTTTCATCAGGGCTGACGGGGTTACCCGTAATCATTGCGTAAGAATATAAGCATGCAATGATTACTACAAAAACGACTGTCGCGCGTATCGTAACATGTGCGATTGGAATAAGGTCACTTGAGTATCTTTGATAATCTTGCATCAATTGTCATCCATGGGTTGTCTTTAGGGGTTGCGATTTTACCTACATAACCATGGCTGGTGGTTATCAAATCAGCGCGTTTGTCGTTGCTCTTTAGTTGAATATAAAATTAACATTTTTTGTCGTTACGGGCGTACGGTTCACGGCTTTCAATTATTAAAATCATGTTTATTATGAAATGTACGGGTATATTGGGATGTAATGAATGTCTTGGAACGTTATATCAATTTTCGGTGATGTAATTTGATGTGAAATTTCATTTCTCAAGATTGCGTCGTATTTGCGCCTAAAAAGCACGAAAACAAGTACTCACTATGTTGACCTTGGTCTAGCGCACGGTTAAACCCGAATAGATTGTTCCGCGATCACAAAATGATAATAGGAGTAGCCGTTGGAAGACCTGCTAAGAGAGTACCTGCCAATTCTCGTATTTTTCGGCATCGCAGCGGCCCTTGGCCTCGTCCTGATACTGGCGGCTGCCGTCATTGCGATACGCAACCCGGAGCCGGAAAAAATCTCTGCATATGAATGTGGTTTTAACGCTTTCGATGACGCACGGATGAAATTCGATATCCGCTTTTATCTGGTCGCAATCCTGTTCATCATCTTCGATCTGGAAGTTGCATTTCTATTTCCATGGGCTGTTAGTTTTCAATACATCGGCACTTTAGGTTTCTGGTCAATGCTGGCGTTTCTTGGTGTTCTGACGGTAGGCTTTGCCTATGAGTGGAAAAAAGGAGCCTTGGAATGGGAGTAGCGACTTCACTGAATTCTGCAGGTGCAGATAAAGAGGTGGTGACAGCCGCCATGAACCGCGAATTGCAAGATCAGGGTTTTTTGCTGACCTCTACTGCGGACATTATCAATTGGGCGCGCACGGGATCTTTGCACTGGATGACATTCGGTTTGGCGTGTTGCGCTGTCGAAATGATGCACACAGCTATGCCGCGCTATGATATGGAACGTTTCGGCACAGCACCACGTGCTTCTCCGCGACAGTCTGACTTGATGATCGTAGCAGGGACATTGACCAATAAAATGGCACCGGCATTACGTAAAGTATACGACCAGATGCCAGAACCGCGTTATGTTCTTTCTATGGGGTCATGCGCAAATGGTGGTGGTTACTATCATTACAGCTATTCTGTTGTGCGTGGTTGTGATCGTATCGTTCCCGTTGATGTCTATGTGCCGGGCTGCCCGCCTACAGCGGAAGCGTTGCTTTACGGCATATTGCAACTGCAACGTAAAATTCGCCGCACTGGCACGATTGTAAGGTAGAGATTGATGTCACAAGAATTGCAAGATCTGGGCGCTTTGATCCAAAGCAAACAAGCAGATGCGGTTTTCGGGTATGAAGTTAATTCAGTTGGCGAACTGGTTATGGAGGTTTCAGCGACCTCTTTGCCCGGTTTTGTCGAGCTCCTGAAAAGTAACAGCAACTGCAAATTCTCGACATTGATTGATATCACGGCTGTTGATTATCCGTCAGCGACAAAACGATTTGAAGTGGTCTATCACTTTTTGTCCATGTATCTGAACCACCGTATCCGTATCAAGGCACAGGTTTCCGATAGCGAGATTGTGCCTTCGATCACTGAACAGTACCCATCGGCCAACTGGTTTGAGCGTGAAGTATTTGATATGTACGGCATCCTGTTTTCAGACCACCCCGATTTGCGTCGTATTCTGACCGATTACGGGTTTCGCGGCCATCCATTGCGCAAAGATTTCCCGACAACGGGATATACGGAATGCCGCTATGATGAAGAAGCCAAGCGTGTTGTGTATGAACCTGTTTCACTTGTGCAGGAATACCGACAATTTGATTTCATTTCCCCATGGGAAGGTGCCGAATATATCCTACCCGGTGACGATAAAGCGGAAGGCGCCAAATAATGGACGGTAACTTCAAAGACGCCAAAACCGGCGAACAGCGCATCCGTAATTTTAACATCAATTTTGGCCCGCAACACCCTGCGGCCCACGGTGTGTTGCGTCTGATCCTGGAACTGGATGGCGAGATTGTTGACCGGTGTGACCCGCATATCGGCCTGCTGCACCGCGGCACAGAAAAGTTGATGGAAAGCCGTACATACCTGCAAAACCTGCCGTATTTTGACCGTCTGGATTATGTGTGTCCGATGAACCAGGAACATGCCTGGTGTTTGGCGATAGAAAAGCTGACAGGTACAGTTGTGCCGCGTCGCGCCAGTCTGATCCGCGTACTATATTGCGAAATCGGTCGTATCCTGAACCACATCTTGAACATCACAACTCAGGCGATGGACGTAGGTGCGCTGACCCCACCGCTTTGGGGCTTCGAGCAACGCGAAATTCTGATGGAATTCTATGAGCGCGCTAGTGGCGCCCGTCTGCACGCGGCCTATTTTCGTCCGGGTGGTGTTCATCAGGATCTACCGCAAGACTTGCTTGACGACATCATGAAATGGACGTTTGAATTCCCTGAAATCATTGACGACATTGACGGGCTGTTGACCGAAAACCGCATCTTTAAACAACGCAATGTTGATATTGCTGTAATTTCGGAACAAGAGGCCCTTGATTGGGGCTTTTCCGGTGTGATGGTGCGCGGTTCCGGCATGGCATGGGATTTACGTCGTGCGCAACCTTATGAATGCTACGACGAGTTTGATTTCCAAATTCCTGTAGGCACCAATGGCGATTGTTATGACCGTTATTTGTGCCGCATGCAGGAAATGCGTGAAAGCCTGTCGATTATGCAACAGGCGATCAAGAAGTTAGAAGAGTCTACAGGTGATGTTCTGGCGCGTGGCAAGTTGACACCGCCTAGCCGTGGCGAAATGAAAACGTCCATGGAAGCCTTGATCCATCACTTCAAACTTTACACAGAAGGCTTTCACGTACCTGAAGGCGAAGTATACGCAGCCGTTGAGGCACCAAAAGGTGAATTTGGTGTTTTCCTTGTGTCTGACGGATCAAATAAACCCTACAAAACCAAAATCCGCGCGCCGGGGTTTTTACACCTTCAGGCCATGGACCACATTTGCAAAGGTCACCAGTTGGCTGATGTCGCTGCCGTCATCGGCTCGCTCGATGTTGTTTTCGGGGAGATTGACAGGTGAGTGTTATTGAAACCGCAGCCCTGGGACTTGTTTGGTTCGGTGTCGCCGTAACCGGCGTAATTGCCAGCATCTGTCTTTATAATCCAACGGCCGGGTTGGCTAAATTAAACCACGAGCTGGACCAATTGCCGAACGTTATGTTGGGGCGCTATATTGCGATTTTCGGGTTTTCATTCTTTGCCGCATACTACGCGGATTACATTGTATTGATTGCATGGCTGACAGCGGCAGGTTTTATGGCACTATTCGATGCGGCTTTATATGCGCGTCAAAACAAGCCATATGGAACCCACCTAGCAGCCGGAATTTTAACTGTTATTGCAATTATCTTGATAGTTGCAGCCATCTTTAGCAACGGGTCATTGTAATGTCATTGCGTCGTCTACATCACTCACAGCCAGATAGCTTTGCTTTCACTGCTGCCAATAAAAAATGGGCCGACGGCCAGATTGCCAAGTTTCCGGAAGGGCGGCAGGCATCTGCCATTATTCCCTTACTGTGGCGTGCGCAAGAACAAGAGGGCTGGTTGACAAAACCGGCCATAGAAACAGTCGCCGACATGTTGGGTCTGGATTACATCCGTGCGCTTGAAGTGGCGACGTTCTATTTCATGTTCCAATTGCAACCAGTTGGTAGCGTGGCCCATGTGCAGGTTTGTGGAACACTTTCTTGCATGATTTGCGGTGCGGAAGATTTGATCGGTGTGTGCAAAGATATTATAGCACCAAACGCCCATCAATTATCCGATGACGGCAAGTTCAGCTGGGAAGAAGTTGAATGTCTGGGGGCATGCACAAACGCCCCAATGGCCCAGATCGGCAAAGATTTTTATGAAGATCTGACTGTTGAAAGCTTCACCAAGATCCTTGGGGATTTCGCAGCTGGAAAAGTACCAACGCCGGGCCCGCAAAATGGCCGTTATGCAGCGGAACCATTAAGTGGTTTGACGACGTTGAAAGATATGAATTCAAGTAAGTACGATCACAATACTTCTGTCGACCTCGCGTTGAAATACGGTGATACCGTAAAACGCATTCAAGGTGATGAAGTGCCAATCTTAAAACCGCGGAAGAAATCCGCAAAGTCAAAGGCCCGCTGAATATTAGGCAGGCCTCTCTTATGGGAGAATAAAGAATGACACAGAATAATTCATCTACAGGGATCACGGCCTGTGTAATTGTATGCTGGCTGTTGGCCTTTGCATTCGGTGTTTTTGTAGCTGCCGCATTAATTGGCTGGGCTGGGTTGCATGGACTTGTTGCAGCCGTCATCGGGCTAATTGTAATGCTTGTCGCCGGTTGGATGTTAAAAGGCATGTTCTGCACTGATGCCGAACCAGCATCTACCGTGGCCACTACGGCTGCTGCTGCGGTTAGCGCAGATGCAGTTGCGACTTCAGCTAAGGAAAAACCTGCTGTCAAAGCTGAACCAAAAAAACCTGCGGCTAAGAAAACTTCAACCAAATCAGCGGCAACATCGAAAACAAAAACTGCAGCGGCTAAAAAGCCTGCGGCCAAGAAAGCGGCTGCACCAAAGGCAAAACCGGCACCGAAAAAAGTTGCGGCGAAAAAGCCGGCGGCGAAGAAGCCTGCTGTAACAAAGTATTACAAGAAAGCTCCGGCCAAGGTTGATGATCTGAAGTTGATCTCGGGTGTGGGGCCGAAACTAGAAGTGACATTGAACGAGATCGGTATTTACCAATTCGCGCAAGTGGCTGTCTGGAAAAAAGCTGACATAAAAGAAGTTGACGACCAGTTAAAGTTTAAAGGGCGTATTGTGCGTGACGACTGGATGTCGCAAGCGAAAATTCTGGCCAAAGGTGGCGAAACGGATTTTTCGAAGAAGAAGCGCAAGACATAATCTTGCGTGAAGGAAAGTAAAGTGGCCTCTGACCCGAAGCGTAAAAAAGCGCGGGTCGCCTCGATTGTCATATTGGTGACAATTCTTGGCTGGATGGGGGCCTCTTGGATAGGTGGGATGATCGGACTGCCAATACGCTATGCGTTTTTGTTCGATTTTGCTGCCATGGCCGCGCTTCTTTGGGCGTTGGTTGTATTGTTTCAGGTCTGGAAATCAGGCCAAGAATAAAGGATAGACGGGCATGCTCGCAGATAAAGACCGTATCTTTACGAACCTCTATGGTCAGCACGACCGCTCGCTTGCGGGTGCGAAAAAGCGTGGCCATTGGTCAGGCACTGCGAAGTTTATCAAAGAGGGCCGCGACTGGATTGTCGGCGAGATGAAAAAATCCGGACTTCGCGGACGTGGTGGAGCAGGCTTCCCAACGGGTCTAAAGTGGTCGTTTATGCCCAAAGAAAGCGATGGCCGGCCTGCCTATCTGGTGATTAATGCCGACGAGAGTGAACCGGGTACATGTAAAGACCGCGAGATCATGCGTAACGATCCGCACACATTGATCGAAGGCGCATTGATCGCAAGTTTCGCGATGGGCGCACACGCTTGCTACATCTATATACGCGGCGAATTTATCCGCGAACGCGAAGCCCTACAGGCAGCGATTGACGAATGTTATGACGCGGGGCTTCTGGGCAAGAATGCTGCAAAATCAGGTTGGGATTTTGATCTGTACCTGTCACACGGTGCAGGGGCTTATATTTGCGGTGAAGAAACCGCACTTCTGGAAAGCCTTGAAGGCAAAAAAGGTATGCCGCGTATGAAACCGCCGTTTCCTGCGGGTGCCGGACTTTACGGTTGCCCCACAACTGTGAATAATGTTGAAAGCATTGCTGTTGTTGGAACTATTTTGCGCCGTGGTTCTGACTGGTTCAGCTCTTTTGGCCGTGAAAACAACACGGGTACCAAGCTTTTTGCGATCTCCGGTCACGTCAACAATCCTTGTGTGGTGGAAGAGGCGATGTCTATTCCTCTGCAAGACCTACTTGAAAAGCATTGCGGCGGTGTTCGCGGTGGTTGGAAAAACCTACAAGCGGTTATTCCGGGTGGTTCATCTGTGCCACTATTGCCTGCTGATATCTGCGATGAAGCAATTATGGATTTTGACTGGCTGCGCAATCAGCGTTCCGGTCTGGGTACGGCGGCCGTCATCGTGATGGACAAAAATGTTGATATGATCAAAGCGATCTGGCGTTTGTCGAAGTTCTACAAACACGAAAGCTGTGGCCAATGTACGCCGTGCCGTGAAGGCACAGGTTGGATGATGCGGGTTATGGAACGTCTGGTCACGGGTGAGGCAGAGGTCGAAGAAATCGACATGCTGCTGGATGTCACAAAGCAAGTCGAAGGCCACACCATCTGTGCGCTGGGTGATGCAGCGGCTTGGCCTATTCAGGGCCTGATCCGCCATTACCGTAATGAGATTGAAGACCGAATTAAACACAAACGGACTGGCCGCGTTTCTGCGGTTGCAGCGGAGTAGGGTTTTGATTTTATCTAAACAAAAAACATATGAAGTTTTTGGTGTCTTAGGGGCGACTTTCGTTGTTTATCTGTGGTTTCAAGTAGTTGGTGAACTTGCATTGAAATACGTCTTTGAAGCTCCCAAAGCCGTTATTTCTTTAGATAAAATTGTATACGCAATCGGCGGAAGCGTTTTGTATTGTTTCGCAATGAAAAAATTGAAAAATATAAGTGAAGGCGAAAAGAATGTCTGATCTACGCAAAGTAATCATTGATGGAACCGAAGTCGAAGTCGACGGCGCAATGACGCTGCTACAGGCTTGTGAAGTTGCGGGCATCGAAGTGCCGCGTTTTTGTTACCATGAACGCCTGACAATTGCCGGTAATTGCCGCATGTGTCTGGTTGAAGTTGTGGGCGGCCCGCCGAAACCTGCGGCATCCTGTGCGATGCAGGTGCGTGATTTGCGCCCCGGCCCCGAAGGCCAGCCGCCGGTTGTGAAAACCACTTCGCCCATGGTCAAAAAAGCCCGTGAAGGGGTAATGGAATTCCTGTTGATCAATCACCCGCTGGATTGCCCGATTTGTGATCAGGGCGGTGAATGTGATTTGCAGGATCAGGCCATGGCCTATGGCGTTGATTTCTCCCGCTTCCGTGAACCAAAACGCGCCGTGGATGATTTGAATTTAGGGCCGTTGGTAGCCACTACAATGACACGCTGCATATCATGTACACGCTGTGTGCGCTTTACATCTGAAGTGGCCGGTATCAGCCAAATGGGCCAGACAGGACGCGGTGAAGACAGCGAGATTACAACCTATCTGAACCAGACACTGGACAGTGAATTGCAGGGCAACATCATTGATCTGTGTCCGGTTGGTGCTTTAACATCAAAGCCTTACGCGTTTTCCGCGCGTCCTTGGGAATTGAAGAAAACCGAAACCATCGACGTGATGGACGCGCTTGGCTCGAACATACGTGTGGATACCAAGGGTCGTGAAGTGATGCGGATTGTACCGCGCAACCATGACGGTGTGAACGAAGAATGGCTGTCCGATAAGGGTCGTTTCATTTGGGACGGTTTGCGTCGTCAACGTCTTGACCAGCCTTATGTGCGAAAAGGTGGCAAACTGAAACCGGCAAGCTGGGATGAAGCATTTAAAGCTATTGCAAAAGCCGTGAAGGGCAAGAAGGTTGCAGCTATTGCGGGCGATTTGGCCCCTCTGGAAGCAATGTATGCGCTGAAAAGCCTTATCTCCGGTTTGAATGGCAATGTTGAGTGCCGTGTTGACGGCGCCAAACTGCCAAGTGGCAATCGTTCCGCTTATGTGGGCACCGCTACCATCGAAGATATTGATACGGCTGAAATGATCCAATTAATCGGCACCAATCCACGCCATGAAGCGCCCGTGTTGAATGCACGTTTGCGCAAAGCTTGGTCGCGTGGGGCAAATATTGCTCTTGTGGGTGAGGCCGTTGATCTGACTTACGCTTATGCCCATGTTGGCACAAATCGTGCGGCACTTGATAAGCTTACCAAAAAGAAAATATCTGCAGACACCAAAAAGGCAGCAAGCTTGGTTATTGTGGGCCAAGGTGCAATTCAAGGGACAGACGGTGAAGATGTACTGGCTGCGGCAATGCAATTGGCCGAGAAATCTAACTCGAAACTTATGATATTGCATACAGCGGCATCACGTGTTGGCGGTATGGACATTGGTTTTACCACCAAGGGCGGTATGAAAACTGCGCTTAAAGACGCGCAAGTGGTGTTCAATCTGGGTGCCGATGAAGTTGAAATCGCTGACAATCCGTTCGTGATTTACCAAGGCAGCCACGGGGACCGTGGTGCGCACCGCGCTGATGTGATCCTGCCGGGCGCGACTTATACAGAAGAAAGCGGTATTTTCGTCAACACCGAAGGTCGCCCGCAAATGGCAGCGCGCGCTGGGTTTGCCCCTGGTGATGCAAAAGAAAACTGGGCAATATTGCGGGCTTTGTCTGCGGAATTTGGACAGGTATTACCTTATGACAGTCTGGCACAATTGCGTCAGGCACTGTTCGCCGAATTCCCGCATCTTGCCGCAATTGATGTGGTGCCGCAAAATAAATGGAAAGCGATTAAGCCAAAAGAGATCAAAGGCAAGGCGTTTAGCAATGCGATCAGTGATTATTATCTGACCAACCCGATTGCGCGCGCCTCCGAAGTGATGGCTGAACTGTCTGCCAATGCAAAAGCGCGCAACAATGCGCCAGTTGCTGCGGAGTAATCGGGTGATCTTGAGCCACATAACATATGTATTTGCACTACTGGCCACGCTTGGCATGATGATTGCCTGTACACCTTCTGATCAAAAGGTCAGCCAAGGTGCTTCCAGGGCTATGGAATATATCGCGGTGGATACGCGCCTGATGAAGCCAGAGCTGGTCAATATGGTGGTCACAATGCGTAATCCGCGTACGCCAACGGACGTGCTGGCATATGTGGAATGCGCAGCTGCCCAATATACGCTGATCCGCGGTTTCGGATTTGCGGGTCGTATTCAGGTTAATGTGTCAGAGGACAAGGGCATTTGGGCTGGCAACGCGATTTACACACTTTCGAACGCTCATCCAGGTGGGCGGCATACAATTGATGCTGAAGTGACGGTGGAAGATTGCACCGCACATAGCATACCGATGGTCTAAGGAACGGACATGGCAGAATTTTTCTCATCTAACCTAGGGATTTTCCTTATCATCGTCGGGCAGTGTTTGCTGCTGACCGCATTTGTGATGATCAGCCTTTTGGTTCTGGTCTATGCCGACCGTAAAATCTGGGCGGCAGTACAAATGCGCCGTGGCCCGAATGTCGTTGGCCCTTGGGGCATACTGCAAACCGTGGCGGATGCCGCGAAATACGTATTTAAAGAGATCGTCATCCCTGCCGGTGCCGACAAAACCGTATTTTTGCTGGCACCCCTTGTTGGATTTATCCTGTCGATCATTTCATGGGCAGTGATACCGTTCTCTGAAAATCTGGTTCTGGCCAACCTGAATGTGGCAGTGCTTTATATATTCGCGGTTTCTTCACTGGAAGTTTACGGCGTTATTATGGGTGGCTGGGCTTCAAACTCGAAATACCCGTTTTTGGGCGCGTTGCGCTCTGCTGCACAAATGATTTCCTATGAGGTATCCATCGGTTTCATCATCGTTGGGGTGATCCTATCCACAGGCTCGTTAAGTTTGGTGGATATTGTTATGGCTCAAAAAGGCGATTACGGTTTCTTCAGCTGGTATTGGTTGCCGCACTTCCCGATGGTATTCCTGTTCTTCATATCAGCGCTTGCCGAAACAAATCGCCCGCCGTTCGATCTGCCCGAAGCGGAATCGGAACTGGTGGCTGGTTATCAGGTTGAATACTCATCAACGCCGTTTTTGCTATATATGGCAGGCGAATACATCGCGATCTGGCTGATGTGCGCATTGACATCGATCTTGTTCTTTGGCGGTTGGTTATCACCAATCCCGGGTCTTCCGGACAGCCCATTATGGCTGGTTGGCAAAATGTGTTTCTTCTTTTTCTTGTTTGCGATGGTCAAAGCCATCGTGCCACGCTTCCGTTACGACCAGTTGATGCGCCTAGGTTGGAAAGTCTTCCTGCCAATGTCACTTGGCTGGATAGTTCTGGTGGCGTTTTTTGCACAATATGGAACTTTTGGCGGCACTTATGCCCGCTGGGTTGTTGGGGGTTAATAACGTAACATGGGTGTTGATTACGTTCTTTTTGAAAGATTGGTAGAGCTTTCGACGCATTTCCAGCCGAAAGGCCGGACGCTTATGCTTGGTCGACACAGTTTTTCCATTCAACCGCGTTTTGAAAAACGCTATAATGACGTACTGAATCGCCATGACAAAGAAGGCATAATCGACGACTACCTGCAAGAAGATGGTTATTGTGAAACCTTGATGAAAAAACTGGGCTTTGGCGATATAGAAGCTATGGATTTTTCAGACTTTGAGGGTGCTAAAATCCTGCACGACTTGAACAAGCCTATCGTTAAAACGCTGGAAGGTAAGTTTGATTTCATTTACGATGCGGGCACAATTGAACATATTTTCAATGTGCCGGTCGCATTGGAAACTGTTTTCAAGATGTTGAAACCAGGCGGGCGGTTCATCTCTGCTAATGGCTTTAACGGTTGGCCGGGCCACGGCATATATCAGTTCAGTCCTGAACTGGTGTGGACGTTCTGGGGCCGCACGGCAAACTGTGTTGTTCACGATTGTCGGGGTATTAAAAAATTACCACGCCCGAGAGAATACCACCTAAACTTCCCAGATCCTGCGATAACTGGCAAACGTCTGCGCTTGAAGGGCAAAGTTCCTGTTGGCAGGATGTATCTTTATTATGATGTCGAACGCCCTAAAGGTGCGAAACTGGGTAATGATATGCTGCAAAGTGATTATGAAACCAAATGGCAAAACTATGAAAATGCGGGCAAGACCCGCTTTGATGCTTAAAGAATGATGATGACAATGATACCATATGCAACAACACCCATACTTAGGGGGCTAAACCGATGGCTGTAAGTCTTAAACGTCGCATTTCCTATTTTCTGCTTCTGGATATCCTGAAAGGTTTCCAGCTGGGTCTGAAGTACTTCTTCAAGCCGAAATACACGCTGAACTATCCGCATGAAAAAGGCCCTTTAAGCCCGCGCTTTCGCGGCGAACACGCGCTGCGCCGATATCCTAACGGTGAAGAACGCTGCATTGCTTGTAAACTGTGCGAAGCGATCTGTCCGGCACAAGCGATTACGATTGACGCCGAACCGCGGGATGACGGCAGCCGCCGCACAACGCGCTATGACATCGATATGACCAAATGTATCTACTGTGGCTTTTGCCAAGAAGCCTGTCCGGTTGATGCCATCGTAGAAGGCCCGAACTTTGAATTTGCCACGGAAACCCGTGAAGAGCTGTTCTACAATAAAGATAAACTGCTGGCGAACGGCGAACGGTGGGAAGCGGAAATTGCGCGTAACATCGAAATCGACGCGCCTTATAGGTAAGAAGGAACAAAACACATGGGCATTACAGCCATCGCTTTTTATCTGTTTGCATTCACAGCCATAACCTCGGGTTTCTTGGTTGTGCTTGCGCGAAACCCGGTACACTCGGTTTTGTGGTTGATCCTGACATTTTTCAGTGCGGCGGGTCTGTTCGTGTTGATGGGCGCCGAATATGTCGCCATGTTGCTGGCCATTGTTTATGTCGGCGCCGTCGCGGTTCTGTTCCTGTTTGTTGTTATGATGTTGGATGTCGACTTTGTCGAGTTGAAGTCGGGTATCTCCAAATATATGCCACTTGGCCTGTTGATCGGGGCTGTCTTGCTCATGGAGCTGGGCTTGGTATTTGGCCATTGGAACTTTGCCGAAGACGCACAAAATCTGCGGGCAGCCGTGGCGCCCAATATGGCCGAAACCCATAATACGCTAGCTTTAGGCAAGCTGATTTACACGGATTATATCTATATGTTCCAAGCCTCCGGCATGATTCTACTGGTGGCGATGATCGGTGCGATTGTTCTTACATTACGCCACCGCAAGGACGTAAAGCGTCAGGTGATTGCGGATCAGATTTTGCGTGATCCGAAGGATGCAATGGAATTGAAAGACGTTAAATCGGGGCAGGGATTATGATCACATTAGAACACTATCTGGCGGTTGCAGCGGTGCTGTTTACCATTGGTATCTTCGGTATCTTCGTGAACCGTAAAAACGTCATTATCATTTTGATGTCGATCGAATTGATGCTGTTGGCGGTGAATATCAATTTCGTGGCCTTCTCGACCCATCTGAATGATCTGGTCGGGCAGATTTTCACCCTGTTTGTGCTAACCGTTGCAGCCGCTGAAGCGGCCATAGGTTTGGCTATTTTAGTTTGTTTCTTCCGTAACCGCGGCACGATCGCGGTGGAAGATGTGAATGTGATGAAAGGTTAAGGGTTAACATGGAAACGATCCTTTTATTCGCACCGCTTGTCGGTTCTCTGATTTGCGGCTTTGGCCATAAGGCCATTGGCGAAAAAGCTGCCCTGTCCGTATCTACGGGACTGTTGTTCCTGTCGGCGATCTTGTCATGGTACTTATTCCTGACTTTTGATGGTGAAGATGAGATTATATCTTTGTTTCGCTGGATCGAAAGCGGCACACTGTCTTCTGACTGGGGTCTTCGTATAGACCGTTTAACAACGATTATGTTGATCGTGGTTAATACCGTTTCGGCCTTGGTTCACCTGTATTCCTGGGGATATATGGACAAGGATCCGCAGTGGAAAGAAGACGAAAGTTACAAGCCGCGTTTCTTTGCATATCTGTCATTCTTTACTTTCGCGATGCTGATGCTGGTTACGGCTGACAATCTATTGCAAATGTATTTTGGCTGGGAAGGCGTGGGCGTAGCATCATATCTTTTGATCGGGTTTTATTATCGCAAACCTTCTGCAGGAGCCGCGGCAATCAAAGCTTTTGTGGTCAACCGTGTCGGTGACTTCGGTTTTGCCTTGGGTCTTTTCGGGCTGTATTATTTCATGGATAGCATTAATTTTGCAGAAGTGCTTGACCCTCATAACGCTGAAAGCCTGTCACAACAGACTTTACATTTCCTTAGCTGGAACGTGAATGCACTGGAAGTAATTACGTTGCTGTTATTTGTCGGTGCGATGGGGAAATCTGCGCAATTGCTATTACACACATGGTTGCCTGACGCGATGGAAGGGCCTACGCCTGTGTCCGCGCTGATCCACGCGGCGACAATGGTTACGGCCGGTGTATTTATGCTTTGCCGTCTCAGCCCGCTTTTGGAATATGCAACGTTCACCCCGAACTTTATTATCTTCATCGGGGCCACTACCGCGTTTTTTGCGGCGACTGTTGGTCTTGTGCAAAACGACATCAAACGGGTGATTGCCTATTCAACATGTTCGCAGCTGGGCTATATGTTTGTGGCCGCGGGTGTTGGTGCTTATGGCGTAGCAATGTTCCATCTGTTCACACACGCATTTTTCAAGGCGATGTTGTTCCTTGGTGCAGGTTCCGTGATCAACGCGATGCACCACGAACAGGATATGCGTAACTACGGTAATCTGCGTAAGAAAATCCCACTGACATTTGCCGCAATGATGATCGGTACATTGTCGATTACCGGCGTGGGTATCCCCGCGACAATCTTTGCCTTGGGTGATACACCTATTGGTTTTGCCGGTTTTGTGTCAAAAGACGCGATAATCGAAAGTGCCTATGCCGGCGGTGAAGGGATTGCACGTTACGGTTTTTGGATGCTGGTGACCGCTGCCGCGATGACGAGTTTCTATAGCTGGCGTTTGATCTTTTTAACCTTTTACGGGACCGAACGCGGTGATCTACATGCGCACGAGCATGCCCACGAAAGCCCATGGACAATGACAGCTCCATTGGTGATTTTGGCCGTGGGTGCAATATTAGCAGGTATGGTCTGGCACGGCGATTTCTTTGGTCACCATTATCAGGAATGGTTTGGGGCTTCGATCTATGAAAACCACGAAACCAACCATGTAATCCATGATGCACATGGAGTTGCGGCTTGGGTGAAGATATCCCCGTTCATTGCGATGGTTCTGGGGTTTGCGCTGGCATGGTGCATGTATATCTGGAAGCCGGATGCGCCTGCGGCTTTGGCCAAACAACAACGCGGGCTTTATCTGTTCCTGTTGAACAAATGGTACTTTGATGAACTGTATGACCTAATCTTTGTCCGCCCAATGAAAGCATTGGGAATGTTTCTTTGGAAAAAAGGTGATGGTAAGGTTATCGACGGCATGATCAACGGTATTGCTATGGGTATTGTGCCTTGGTTCACCCGATTGGCGGGACGTCTTCAATCAGGTTACTTATTCCACTACGCCTTTGCGACATTTATCGGATTGGTCGTCATCATCACATGGTTCGTACTTGGCGGAGGCGCACACTAATGGAAAATCTTCTGTCGATTATTACGTTTTTACCGACCCTCGGGGCTGCCATTTTGGTGGTATTCCTGCGCGGTAATGACGAATATGCCCAACGCAATGCCAAGATTTTGGCCCTTGTCACCACGCTTGCCACATTCGTGATCTCTGCCGTGGCGATTTATTCGAAATTTGACCCCAGTAACCCGGGCTTTCAAATGGTTGAAAGCCGCGAATGGCTGGTAGGGCTTAATTACAAGGTTGGTGTGGACGGGATCAGCGTTCTATTTGTGATGCTGACAACTGCTTTGATGCCGATCGTGATCGGAGCCTGTTGGGGTGTTACACACCGGGTTAAGGAATATATGGTTCTGTTCCTTCTATTGGAAACCCTGATGATTGCAGTGTTCTGCGTTCTGGATCTGGTTCTGTTCTATGTTGTCTTCGAAGCCGGTTTGATCCCGATGTTCCTGATTGTGGGTATCTGGGGTGGCAAAGACCGGGTTTATGCATCCTTTAAGTTTTTCCTCTACACCTTTTTTGGTTCGGTGTTGATGCTGGTTGCCATGATTGCGATGTGGATGGATGCAGGTACCACCGATATCCCGACCTTGCTGAACCACGAGTTTAGTTATGCATCAATGACGGTATTGGGTTTTCATGTAACAGGCGGCTTGCAAACGCTGCTGTTCTTGGCTTTCTTTGCCAGCTTTGCTGTGAAATTGCCAATGTGGCCGGTGCATACATGGCTGCCTGACGCACACGTTCAGGCCCCTACGGCCGGTTCCGTTGTGCTGGCCTCGATCCTGTTGAAAATGGGTGGTTACGGTTTTCTACGCTTCAGCCTGCCGATGTTCCCGGTCGCAACTGACGTTTTGGCGAATTTTGTCATGATCTTATCGGTGATTGCTATTATTTACACGTCGCTGGTGGCTTTTGTCCAAACCGATATGAAAAAGCTTGTTGCTTACTCATCCGTTGCGCACATGGGGTTTGTGACATTGGGTCTTTTCACTGTGACCAAACAGGGGTTAGACGGGGCGATCTTCCAAATGCTATCGCACGGTTTTATCGCTGGAGCGTTGTTTCTATGTGTTGGCGTGATTTACGACCGTATGCATACACGTGAAATAGATGCTTATGGTGGGCTTGTGATCCGCATGCCGGCTTACGCGTTAATCTTGATGTTCTTTACAATGGCCAATGTCGGCCTGCCAGGAACATCGGGCTTTGTCGGAGAGTTCCTGACTTTGGTTGCAGCGTTTAAGACCAATACCTGGATTGCTTTCGCAGCCACATCGGGTGTGATCTTGTCAGCGGCCTATTCATTGTGGCTCTACCGCCGCGTGGCTTTTGGTGATCTGATCAAGGGAAGCCTGAAAACCATCACCGATATGAATGCACGCGAAAAATGGCTGATGGCACCGCTTGTCATCATGACCATATTGCTGGGTGTCTATCCTGCTCTTGTGCTGGATATCATCGGCCCAACGGTCAACGCATTGCTTGAAAATGTAACATCAGCTCAGGCCGCGGCACACGCGGCTATGGCATTAAACTAGAGGTTAAGAATGATGATTGGAACTGATCTGAATACGGTTCTGCCAGAGCTGATTTTGGCAATCTATTCGATGGCCGCCTTGATGTTTTCGGTATACTTCGGCAAGGACAAACGCGCGCATGCGGTGTTCTGGATGACCGCCATTGTCTTGGTGGTTTTAGCTGCAATAATTGCGGTGGCCCCGGCCGGGTCACACACTGCATTTAACGGTGCTTTCGTCGATGACGCATTTTCGCGTTATACGAAAGTAATATGCCTTTTGGCGAGTGCGACAATCGTCCTGCTGAGCATAGAGTATTGCAAAAAGAACAACCTGCTGAAGTTTGAATATCCCATCCTGATCGCTCTTGCGACATTGGGGATGATGATGATGGTTTCCGCAGGCGATCTGATGTCGCTTTACATGGGCCTTGAACTACAATCTCTGGCACTTTATGTGGTCGCGGCTTTTCGTCGTGACAGCCTGCGATCAACAGAAGCGGGTTTGAAATATTTCGTTCTTGGCGCTTTGTCATCGGGTATCCTGCTTTACGGTGCATCTTTGGTATACGGGTTCTCGGGCACTACAACGTTCAGCGGCATTGCCTCTACAATCACAGGCGATGGACTGGGCTTGGGTATGATATTCGGCCTGGTATTTTTATGTGCCGGTCTTGCGTTCAAAGTTTCTGCCGTACCGTTTCATATGTGGACACCTGACGTCTACGAAGGCTCTCCCACACCTGTAACCGCGTTCTTTGCAACCGCACCAAAAGTAGCAGCAGTCGGCCTGTTCGCCAGACTTTTGTTTGACGCATTCCCCGAGGCGCAACCGGATTGGACGCAGATCATCGCAGTCCTTTCAGTCGCCTCTATGTTCCTTGGTGCTATTGCCGCCATTGGCCAAACCAACATCAAACGCCTGATGGCCTATTCATCCATTGGCCACATGGGTTTTGCCTTGATGGGATTGGCTGCGGGTACAGAAGTTGGCGTGCAAGCCATGTTGATCTATATGTCCATCTATGTGGTGATGAACATCGGGACCTTTGCCTTCATCTTGAATATGGAACGTGATGGACATGCCGTCACTGATATCAATTCATTGGGACAATACTCGCAAGTAGAACCGGCACGTGCGGCCGCTTTAGCCCTGTTGATGTTCTCGTTGGCTGGCGTTCCACCATTAGCCGGGTTCTTTGGTAAGTTATATGTTCTGAAAGCTGCTGTTGAAGCGGATATGGCGTGGTTGGCACTTGCGGGTGTTATTGCATCCGTCATTGGTGCTTTCTACTATCTGCGGATCATCTATTATATGTATTTCGGCGAAGAAGCAGAACCGCTGACTGGCAAGATGCCGGCTATGCATTATATATTCCTGATGGCAGCAGCTGCAGCTATGCTGTTCGGTGCGATCAATCTCTTTGGCATTGAAAGCTATACTGCCATTGCGGCCGAAGCCTTGCTGAAATAATGGCAAAATGGCCAAGCGGCTATGACCGGGCTGTATTTGATACGGTTGACAGTACCAATACAGAGGCCCGCCGCAGGTTAACGACTGCTGCAGGGCCGATTTGGATACTGGCGCACGCCCAAACAGCGGGCATTGGCCGGCGTGGGCGTACATGGTCCACCGAAGCCGGCAATTTTGCCGCAACACTTCTGCAACCCCTTACCATGCCACTTGGGCAGGCCGCATTGCAAAGCTTCACAGCAGCGCTAGCATTGCGTGATGCCTTTATTGCGGTTGGGGGTAAGTCTGATGATTACACCTTGAAATGGCCAAATGACGTATTGCTGAAGGGCGGTAAGATCGCGGGTATCCTTCTGGAAACCGCAGGCACGGGCCCAAGTCATTTGTGTATTGGGATCGGCGTCAATCTAGCCCATGCACCAAGTGTGCGTGCACTTGAATCCACAGCTGTGCCGCCTAGATCGCTTGCATGCGATGCAGGCCTATCAGTTCCCGCAGAAACATTTCTAGAGGCTCTCGCTATTGCTTATGACGCACGGCTTAGACAGTTTCAACAAGGTGGCTTTGACGCCATACGTCGTGATTGGCTGGCGCATGCGGTGAAACTTGGCGCGGTTATCACCGCGCGGACGGTGTCCGAGGAAATTCAAGGCCGCTTTGAAACAGTGGACGAGACGGGCGCACTTGTATTACACACCCCCAAAGGGCCGCGCCAAATAACTGCGGCTGAAATATTCTTTGGTGAAGGATGATCTATGCTTTTGGCAATTGACGTCGGCAACACGAATACGGTTTTTGCCGTGCATGACGGCACGAAATTTCTGGCGGAATGGCGCTGTGAAACCGCCCGCAGACGCACGGCTGATGAATATTATGTTTGGTTGATGAACCTGATACGTCTGCAAGAGCTGGATATAACTATTGACCATGTGATTATCTCGTCAGTGGTTCCGCAAGTTGTGTTCAATCTGCGTGTCCTATCTGATCGCTATTTCAACTGCCGCCCCGTTGTGGTTGGCAAACCCGAATGTGAACTTGGGGTTGATGTACGTGTCGATGAGGGAACACATGTGGGCGCTGACCGTCTTGTTAATACAGTAGGGGCATATGCGCGCTATGGCGGCAATCTGATCGTTGTAGATTTTGGCACCGCCACCACATTCGATGTGGTTGATCATGACGGGGCTTATATTGGCGGCGTCATTGCGCCCGGTGTAAATCTGTCGATAAGAGCTTTGCACGAAGCCGCAGCCGCATTGCCGCATATTGATGTGACACAACCCGATAAGGTCATTGGAACCAATACGGTGGCTTGTATGCAATCAGGTGTGTTTTGGGGCTATATCGGTCTGGTTGAGGGCATTTGCACTAAAATACGTGATGAACATGGCACACAAATGAAAGTCATAGGTACAGGCGGGTTGGCAACCTTGTTTGAACGCGGCACAGGCCTATTTAATACAATAGATAATGATCTGACCTTGCACGGGCTTGTTCTGATCGAAGAAAAAAATCGGAGCACTTAATGAGCAGCCAAAATAAATTAATCTTCCTGCCCCTGGGTGGTGCGGGCGAGATAGGTATGAATATGTACCTCTATGGCTACGGACCCGCAGGTAAAGAGCGCTTTATCATGGTCGATCTGGGCGTGACCTTTCCTGCTATGGACGGTACCCCCGGGGTTGATCTGATCATGGCTGACCCTGCTTATATCGAAGCCCGTCTTGACCGTCTTGACGCGATTTTCATAACCCACGCACACGAAGATCATATCGGGGCTTTGGGCCTGTTATATCCAAAACTTGCCGTACCGGTTTATGCCCGCCCCTTTACAGCGGCTGTGGCACGGGCAAAAATGGAGGATCGCGGGCAAGACCCATGGGTAGTTCAGGTGGTTGAAAGTTATCCAAAACAGATTGAAGCAGGGCCGTTCAAGGTCAGTTATCTGCCTTTGGCCCACTCTATCCCGGAAGCTGCTGGCCTGATCATCGATACACCCGCAGGGCGTATTGTGCATACGGGTGACTTTAAACTTGATAAAGATCCGATTGTTGGCGAAGCTTATGATCCGGCACTCTTTGCAGAAGTGGCGCAAGGCGGCATCAAAGCCTTGGTTTGTGATAGTACAAACGTATTTTCACCTGAAGCCGGACGATCAGAGTCAACACTGAATAGCAATATCACCAAACTGATTTCGGATGCATCCGGCATGATGGTCGCGACAACATTCGCGTCCAATGTGGCACGCTTGAAAACACTTGCACAAGCAGGTGTGGATGCGGGCCGTTCTGTTTGTGTGCTGGGCCGTTCGATGCAAAGAATGATGGCCTATGCCCATAGTACCGAAGTTCTGGGTGATTTCCCGCCTTTAATCGAATTGGAAGATGCCCAAACTGTACCTCGTGAAAATCTGATGCTGATTGTGACTGGTTCCCAAGGTGAAAGCCGCGCTGCATCCGCACAACTGGCACGTGGCAAATATCTGGGCCTGACAATGCAAGAAGGCGATACGTTTTTGTTCTCGTCCAAAACCATTCCGGGCAATGAAGTTTCCGTGGGCCGTATCGTTAACAGTTTTTCAGAAATGGGTGTCAAAGTCATTGATGACACATCAGGTATGTACCACGTTTCAGGTCACGCAAACCGCCCTGATCTGGAAGAAGTGCACGATATATTCAAGCCACAAATATTGATCCCGATGCATGGCGAGCATCGCCATTTACGCGAGCATATGGAATTGGCGCAAAGCAAAGGCATCGCCAGCATCATTGCCCCGAATGGCGCGATGATCGATCTGACGGGCAAAAAACCAAAGCTTATTGAACATATAGAGACCAACCGGCTTTATCTGGATGGTAGTCAATTAATCGGCGCCTTCGACGGTGTTGTGTTGGAGCGCATCCGTATGGCCACACGCGGGTTGGTGGCCCTGTCGATTATCATCGAAGAGGATGAAGTTATCGGCGTTTGGGCAGAAGCCATGGGCTTGCCCGATACGCTGGGCACACAAACCAGCCTGAACGAGCTTATTGAGCTGGCTGTTGAAAAGGAACTTCAATCAGCGAAACGTAAGCTATTGAATTCAGACGATGAAATGGATCGTCTTGTTACCCGTATTGTGAACCGCATTTGCAAGGACGCGGTCGGCAAAAAGCCTGTTTCACAAGTGATGATCAATAGGCTGGTTGCAGATTAACGCGCTTTGGGCAAAGGCCCTAAGCTGCGTTCTCGTCGTCGGATTTAGCTTCTTCCGCAACAGGCTCTTCTGTTTTTGGTGCAGCTGTTGTGCGAATATCGCGTAGCATAAACGCTGGTACATGATCGCCCAGACCAACAACGCGATTATGGTTGCCTTGCTTGCGTCCGCCTTCTTTTTGTGGGCGTTGGTTTTTGTCATTGCGGGCAGGTTTCCGAACTTCAGCCACCTGAGTTTCGCGTTTGCTTTCAACGACATCCTCTTTTTTAGCGGCCTCGACTTTCGGTGCGTCCGGCTTAATCGCTTTTGATCGTGAGCGGCTGTGTGTCTCAGTCGGTTTGGATGGCTCGGAAGCTGTTATTTCAGTTCGTGGAATTTTACCTTTGATCAACTCTTCGATCTTATCCAGATATTTTTCCTCATGTGGCAGGCAAAGTGTGAAAGCCTTGCCGCTGCGACCTGCGCGGCCCGTACGCCCCACACGGTGCACGTAATCTTCGGAATGGATAGGGACATCGTAATTGAACACATGGCTCACATTCGGGATGTCCAGTCCACGGGCTGCCACATCAGAGGCTACCAGCAAAGTGATATCGTTGTTTTTAAAACCATTCAGCACTTCCATCCGGTAGCGCTGATCTAAATCACCATGCAGGGCACCAACAGATGCCCCATATTTTTTCATAGATTTCAACACGATATCAACATCAACCTTGCGGTTGCAAAAGATAATCGCATTGGTAAGTGCGTCGCCTTCATCGGCAATTACCTTACGCAACATATCACGCTTTGCCTTGGCTTCCACCTTGCGGTTAGGGGCTTTGACTGTAATAACTTTCTGTTCGATGGTGTCAGAGGTTGTTGCTTGACGCGAAACTTCCACACGTTCGGGGTTCGAAAGGAACTCTTGCGTGATGCGCGTAATTTCAGGCGCCATCGTGGCCGAGAAAAACAGTGTTTGACGGGTGAACGGTGTCAGTTTGAAAATACGTTCGATATCGGGGATAAAGCCCATATCCAGCATACGGTCAGCTTCATCCACAACCATGATCTCTATGCCTGTCAGCAGAAGTTTGCCGCGCTCAAAATGATCGAGCAGACGACCAGGTGTGGCGATTAACACATCAACACCGCGATCAATCAGCTTGTCCTGATCCTTGAACGAGACACCACCGATTAGAAGGGCCATATCCAGTTTTACATATTTTGAATAAAGCTCGAAGTTTTCGGCAACTTGTGCAGCCAATTCACGTGTAGGGGCCAGAACCAAAGATCGCGGCATGCGTGCGCGTGCACGTCCCCGGGCCAGTTTGTGAATCATCGGCAGGGTAAACCCTGCGGTTTTTCCGGTGCCTGTTTGGGCGATACCCAAAACATCACGCCCCGCAAGTGCATGCGGTATAGCGGCTTCTTGGATGGGTGTAGGGGTTTCGTAGCCGACGTCGTTGACGGCTTTAAGAACTTTGGGACTAAGGCCCAGATCGGTAAATTTTGTCATATATCTCGCGTTGTTAGCGGTGTAAATTAGTGCCGCAGTTTTCAATCGCGGCCAGACAGCCGAAGTGCTGTCATTCCTGTGGGCTAGCATCTATAGGATTTAACGAAGATGTCAATGTAACTGCGAAATATACAAACAAACGTGATGTATTTACGCATTTATCCTGTATATTTTCGCTAAAGATCGCGGGAATCTAAGGAATTTATTATGACATCAGTTCTAATGGACATTTGGCACAGCTTCAGATCATTGCCCCTTTGGGTGCAGATTTGGGTTGGAGTGATATTGGTGCCGGTGAACATGGCGACAATCGTGTTGATAACAGAGCCAAGCAGTTACCTTATTTCTGTACTGGCTATTGGTGGTATGTTGCCAAATGCGGTTTTGATGTTTGTTGAACGCGGATTTTCCAAGGCTATGGCCTTGTCACACGTGGTCTTATGGATCCCGTTGTTACTGCTATTGGCCTATGAAATAGCAATAGATTCTATTTTTTCTGTCTATCTGATGATTTTGCTTATCGTTGATTTTATTTCGATCTGTTTTGATGTCAAAGACAGTCGTGACTGGTTCAAGGGTGACCGTGCTGTCGCCTCTTAAACCATAATTTCCTTTGTCGATGTCAAAGACAGATCAGGAAAATCCCGCTCCACACGGTCTATATCCCATTGCAATCGCGTCATATAAACAGGATCACCGTCATGGTCAGATGCTATGTGGCCTTTATTAGTATCAATAAAGCTATCAACCTTATCGCCGGGGCCTGCCAACCATCGCGCCGAGGTAAACTGGGTTGGTTCAAAGCGTACAGGTATGCCGTATTCCAGTTCTATCCGGCTGGCGAGTACCTCGAATTGCAAAGCACCTACAACGCCGATAATCCATCCGGAACCGATCATCGGTTTGAACAATTTGGCTGCACCTTCTTCTGCGAATTGGTTCAGGGCTTTGTCCAGATGCTTGGCTTTCATCGGGTCGGTTGCGCGTACGGATTGCAGCAATTCCGGTGCAAAGGACGGGATGCCCGCAAAGTGCAAAGTTTCGCCCTCAGTCAGAGTGTCCCCGATGCGCAACTGTCCGTGGTTGGGGATACCGATAATGTCACCTGCCCAAGCCTCTTCGGCAAGCTCTCTATCGCTTGCCAAAAACAACATGGGTGAGGCTATGGCCATGGGTTTTTTGGTACGTACATGTGTCAGTTTCATGCCGCGTTTGAAGTGGCCGGAACACAATCGCACGAACGCGATGCGGTCGCGGTGTTTGGGGTCCATGTTGGCTTGTACCTTGAAAACAAAGCCGGTAACTTTTTTCTCATCCGGTGAAATCTGGCGTTCTACGGCGGGGCGTATCTGCGGTTTCGGGCCGAAATCACCGATACCGTTCATCAGTTCTTGCACCCCGAAACTATTGATGGCAGAGCCAAACCAGATGGGTGTCATGGTGCCGTCCAGCATAGCTTGGGTATCCAGTGCGGGCAGCAAGGCGCGGGCCATTTCGACCTCTTCCAACAGCTTTTCAAGCAGATCTGCGGGCACATGTTCGGCCAGTTTCGGATCATCAAGCCCGTTGATCTGAATGCTCTCGGAAATCACGTTCCGATCAGCGCGGTCCATCAGTTCCAGCCGGTCGTTCAGCATGTCGTAACAGCCAATAAAATCGCGGCCAACACCGATAGGCCAGCTGGCGGGGGTCACGTCTATCGCAAGATTTTCCTGAATTTCATCAATAATATCAAAGGTGTCACGACTTTCGCGATCCATTTTATTACAGAATGTCAGGATCGGCATGTCGCGCATGCGGCAAACTTCGAACAGTTTGCGTGTCTGGCTTTCAACGCCTTTGGCCCCGTCAATAACCATCACCGCCGCATCCACTGCCGTCAGTGTACGGTAGGTGTCTTCGGAAAAGTCGGAGTGACCGGGGGTGTCCACCAGATTGAACCAGTAATCCTTGTATTCAAAGGACATTGCAGAGGCGGAAACAGAGATGCCGCGATCCTTTTCCATCTGCATAAAATCCGAGCGCGTACGCCGCGCTTCGCCCTTGGCGCGGACTTGCCCTGCCATTTGGATCGCCCCGCCATAAAGCAAAAACTTTTCAGTAAGCGTGGTCTTGCCGGCATCAGGGTGGCTGATGATGGCGAAGGTGCGGCGTCGGTCAATTTCGGGCGGCAAAACGGGCTGATTTGTGGTGCGATCTAACATATGCGCACCTATAGGTAAGGAATGGCGGAAGGGCAAGAAATGACTGTCTGTATCACGTCGGTATCGTGTCGGTATTCCGACGTGAAACGCACATGACACCAATAGTTAACGATTTTGCGGCAATTTTGCATGATCATGGCTTCAAAAACACAAAAAACCGCCCGTGTCGGATTGTTTACGGATTTGAAAGATTTGCAGGATAGTCTGAAAGACATCTGGGCGGATATGTCTATTCCTGACGATTGGGATTATCTGGAGAAAAATTTTCCGGCCCGGAAAAAAAAGATCAAGGTTACGCTTTATCTGGACGAGGATATGTTGCGCTGGTTTCGCAAGCTGGGCAAAGGCTATCACGCACGGATAAATGCGATACTGCGGATATACTGGCGCGGTCTTATCTCGGGCGATGTGCGGTCTTATCAAGACGCGCATGAGGTGGCACCGAACAAGATCGCCTATCTGGCGGGCATGCGCACGCAGTTTGAACACGATTTGAAAATTATGGAGGAACAAGGCAAGGTTGATGCACAAACTGCCGAACAACTGCGCCATGCAACGGGTTCAATGTGGAGTGAGGATCGGGCGCGGCGAGAAATTTTAAGGCGGGTTTTGCGCCAAAGGATGAAAGGCGGGAAACTGGACGGGTGATTTTCATGCCAATCGTAAAGCATCCATATTGATGGGGCCGTGACTGTTTTGGCACCTGAGCGCGGTTAAGCTGCGTAACCCTCTCCCCTACGGGCGCATGCGGGGGGGTGACCGTTGGGCTGGGTGGGGTGCTCAATGGGCAGACATGGGTTGCTATCCAACAGTTAAAGATTGTGGAATAGGAGTAGCAGGATTGCTTGCAATATAGTTCACTATGTTTGTGATAATGTCTGCACCTTCAGGGCCGAAAAAATAGGCTGTAGTTCCTGTTAGGGCAGTCCCGCCTGCCGCGCCTAATGCTGCCACCATAATTTGTGATCGTATTGAAGGTTGGTTTTCCAGCAATCGGGTTAAGCGTTCAAGTTCCGCTTTTTGACTAGCTATGATTGTTTCCAATTCCTGAATCTTAGCAGCATCGTTTTGATTGATGTCCAAAGCGTTGGCGAGTTGGTCAAATATATTTGAAATGCCTGTAAAAATTTCTATTTCATCGCTTGTATTGAGTTGGGTTTCTTCAATGAATTTTCCGATGGCAGTTGAAATCTGGATCGTGGCCAGATTTGCACCATCTTGTGCAGCTGGTGCGGTTTCCAATACAAAACGCACTTGGTTTTTCAATGCTGTAGATGCTTGAACTTGGGTTGAGGGAAAAGGCAGTTCATTTTCAACAATAGTGATCGCGCTCTCTTTCTGTGGATTTTCGCCTTCATCCCACTTTGGCCAATGGGCCGGATGTTCCCAGCCTTCGGGTAAAATCACACCTGTGTCGCCATGCATGGTTTCAAGTTGGGATTTGGTCAAATCTCTGCAATGTTTAAATGAAATAAAATGGGGTTTGACTTTATTATCATAGATATTGAGGTTTTTTGTGGTCCTGACGTTTACCCCTATAAGGCTTGTGCCTTTGAAGCCGGTTCCATAATTCCCATCAAAATTTACAGTTTGGCCTTCTAGTGTTGCCCCTCTTAAATCTGCTCCTTCAAGTAGTGAATCGTTAAAGGATGTACCAATAAGTATCGCTTTTTTGAAGTCTGCCCACCTGAGATCGACATTCCCATTGAATACAGCGCCTTCAAGATTTGCACCTTCGAAGGTTGCTTCTTTGAGGGATGTTCCATTAAACTTTGCGCCTTCAAAATTTGCGCCATTAAAACTTGCTTTAGCGAGATTAATCTTTTCAAAATTTGCGCCTTCAAGATTTGCACCATTAAAATTGGATTTTTCAAAGGTCACATTTTTTGGTATGGTGTTTTTGTTTTTTCCCTCTGTATTCTTTACACCTATTGTTATTCCATACGAGTCTATGCCGCTAAAATTTGTTCCCCAAATTTGTGCACCCTCTAAATCCGCAGAACCAAATGCTACGTTTGCAAAATTTGTCTTAGTGAGAATTGCATTTTTTAAATTTGCACTTTCAAGATATGCATTACTGAGATCTGTATTTGTAAGATCAGCATCAGAGAAGTTTACACTATATAAGTCGATGCGGTCTATAACAACAATATCAGCCTGTGTAAGTATCGTGGTTAAGTCAGCTCCGCTAAAATCAGGTATAAAATCATCCTGCCCGCGCCGTGCGTTCCATGCGTCGACGCCCTCTAACAACCAGTCAATATGTTGTTGATTTGCCATTAATTCAAAGCCCTTTATTCAATTATTGGCAGCTTAAGCGGAAGCGCTGCTGGTATTCAAATGAAAATGTAGGGAAAGGGCCGGGTGTGTCGTGATTGTGGACTATACTGACTGCTTTATCTCATCTGTAAAATCGCTATCCTTTCGGCGAAACACGAAAAGGAATCGATGTGATGGATTTGGGAATTAAAGGCAAAACCGCGATTGTTTGTGCGGCAAGTAAAGGGCTGGGGTTTGGTTGTGCCGAGGCTTTGGCCAAAGAAGGGGTCAATCTGGTGATTTGTGCGCGCACAAAGGAACCTTTGGATGCGGCGGCGGATAAGTTGCGCAAACATGGGGTCGAAGTGACACCGATTGCCTGCGATATTACAACGGACGCGGGCCGCGCGGCTGTTCTGGCGGCGGTTGGGCATGTGGATATTCTAGTGACCAACGCGGGCGGGCCGCCACCCGGGCATTGGTCTGACTGGGAACGGGATGATTTTATCAAGGCGATGGACGCGAATATGCTGACACCGATTGCCCTGATGAAAGCCACGTTGCCGGGCATGATCGAGCAGGGATGGGGACGGGTGGTGAATATCACCTCGCAATCCGTCAAAGGACCGATCGGGATTTTGGGTTTGTCGAATACGGCTCGCACCGGTTTGACCGGTTATGTCGCGGGGACGTCGCGTGATGTGGCAAAGCACGGGGTGACAATTAACAATCTGCTGCCGGGCATTCACGCGACGGATCGGGCGGTTTCCCTGGACAGCGGCAATGCCAAGGCCAAGAACCTGAGCATGGATGAGGTCAAGGCGCAACGCTGTGCGACAATCCCCGCAGGCCGTTACGGTGAGGCGTCCGAGTTCGGCGCAACGTGCGCGTTCATGTGTTCAAAACATGTGGGCTACATGATCGGGCAGAATGTATTGCTGGACGGCGGGGCTACCGTTTCGACAATATAACCAGCGCTTAATCACGTTCCTGTCAGTTCCTGTAAATAACTTCGTTTTCAGGAATGCTTCGTATATGCAGGCGGAAAATAAAGATCAGGAGATCACTGAATGGCACTTTTAGCAAACCCTATGGCGTTGGTTTATTTCGTCGGACTTATAGCGATTGTAAGTCTACTGATATCGCCGCGCAATGTAACCGTTGGAGGATTCTTTGACGGTGCGTCAGGGGGTGGTGCACAACCGGGCCTGTGGATGCTGGTGCTTAGTCAGGTCACCACATGGATATTTGCGCGCTCTTTGATGAACGCCGCAATCTTGGGTTATTTCTACGGGTTTGCCGGAACACTGGCTTATACAGCCTATTACCTGAGCTTTCTGACGGGGATGTTTATAGTGGGGCAAATGCGCAGACGCGGTGCGCGGTCCGTACAGGATTGGTTGGGTGATAACTTTGGCAGCACCGGTCATGTCGCATATAATATCGTGGTGGCGCTGCGATTGCTGTCTGAAGTATTTGCCAATCTGATTGTTGTCGGCCTGATCTTTTCCGCAGCTTTTCCGGATCTGGCTTGGGCCAAGACAGGGGCGGTTGTGGCGCTAGCTGTCGTTGGTTTGGTATATTCTGCCTTGGGTGGTCTTCGTGCGAGTTTACGAACAGATGTGATGCAGATGATCGTGTTTATGGTTGTATTAGCACTGGCATTTGGCGTGATGGTTTCCGCCGACAATTTCTCATTCTTAGCGATTTTCAATGCTAGCGGTGTGCATGAGCAGGCCAGCAGACCCGGTTGGGTTCTGGTGGCTGTTGCGCTGTTGCAGGTGTTTTCATATCCCGCGCATGATCCGGTGATGATGGATCGCGGCTTTCTGGCGGATGAGAAAACCACGCGCAAAAGTTTCATGCATGCGTTTTGGTTATCCTCGATTTGTATCTTCGGGTTTGGCATGTTTGGTATTCAGGCGGGCCTTATGGGGGCGTCTTATGAAAACCAGTTGCTTGGCACATGGCAGGTGATGTTCGGTCCGGTTGTGTATTTTCTGATTGCAGCGTCTTTGCTGGTGTCGGCAATGTCGACGTTGGACAGCGCGCTGGCGTCTGCTGCGCGTTTGGTCATCGACGAATTCAAGGTGGCACCGCGCACGGTTTTTTGCGGTCGTTTGGCGATGTTCGGATTTATGGCGGCAGGTGCGCTGCTGACGCTTTGGGGCAACAAGATGCTGTTTGATGCGGTTGCCGTGTCCGGCACGGCATCAATGTTCCTGACCCCTGTGCTGGTGTTGGCGTTTGTTTTCAACCGCGTTGTGCCGCTTTGGTCGTTTTTGGTGGCTTATCTGGCAGCTATTCTGGGGGCGGCGGCCTATATGTATCGGGGTACGGAGTTTGTGAAGATATTCTTTGACGGGCCGCATAAGTATGACCAGTTGTTGTACATCTGTATCGCGGTTCTTTTTGTCGGGTTTAGCGCAGGTTTAATCGGGCTTGCAAGCCAAGGAAAGCTTGCCCGCCGCGCGTGAGGCTGGTAGGGGCAGATAAGTACCCGATTAAAAGCGTCAGATAGATAATTGAATAAGGCCCAAACGCACTATGCCTGCCAAAAAACTGGAATTGCACGACATTACCCGCATTTATGATGGCGTTTCTGTGGTTGATAGTCTGAGTTTGACCTTGGCTGCAGGTGAGGTGACCTGTCTGCTTGGGCCGTCGGGGTGCGGTAAGTCGACAACTTTACGGATTGCAGCAGGTGTTGACTGGCAAAGTTCGGGCTCGGTCTTGATCGATGGGCAGGTGGTTTCGGATGATGATTGCCATATGCCGCCCGAGGCACGTCATATCGGATTGATGTTTCAGGATTTTGCGTTGTTTCCACATTTGAATGTGGAAAACAATGTGGGGTTTGGCCTGAAAGGGTCGCGCAGTGATAAAGCTGCCCGCGTGGCGGATTTGCTGCATAAAGTAGAGCTTGATGGTTATGGGGCTAAATATCCGCATCAGCTATCGGGTGGTGAACAACAGCGTGTGGCACTGGCGCGGGCATTGGCACCTAATCCGCAGGTGATGCTGATGGACGAGCCGTTTTCGGGTCTTGATGACCGCTTGCGAGACGATGTGCGCGATGCGACGCTGGAAATTCTAAAGGCGGAGAATACAGCTGTTTTACTTGTGACACACGAGCCGGAAGAGGCTATGCGTATGGCCGACAGGATTGCCCTGATGCGCAATGGCAAGATTATTCAGGCCGGTGCGCCGTATAATATGTACAACGCTCCTGTGGACAAAGATGCAGCGGCGTTTTTCTCTGATATCAATGTGATAGCCGGCACGGTTAAGAATGCCTTGACGGAAACGCCGTTCGGCCAATTCCTGACACCGGGCATGGTGGATGGAACCGAGGTTGAGATTATTATTCGTCCGCAACATCTTAAGCTGGACTTTGATCGCCAAGGTCACGGGCCAAATCCAACCGTGAAAGACGGTGTTCCCGCACGCGGAGTTGTGAAGCGTGCGCGTTATCTGGGGCATCAAAGTCTGGTGGAATTCGTCATGGATTATGACGGCAGCATCCTGAAAGTCTTGGTTGCCGGTGTGTTTTTACCCAATGTCGATACTGCCATGTGGCTGTCAATGCGCCGGGATCGGTGTTTTTGGTTCGTAAAATAGGTAAAAATACGCAGGTGTGGCAATATTTATGTTCCAATCGTGTCTTTTCGGTTTGAACCTTCCTGAAAAATCCATAAATGTATGTCGACGAGATAAAACACAAAGCAAAGAATTGCTTTGTTACCAGTTTGGGAGAATTTAAATGTTTTTAACCACACCTCTGTTTATTCAGAATATCGGCCTGCCGGGCTTAATACTGATTGCTGTTGTTGTGCTTTTGATGTTTGGGCGCGGAAAAGTATCCAGCCTGATGGGCGAAGTCGGCAAGGGTATCACTGCGTTCAAAAAGGGCGTGTCTGAAGGCAAAGAAGAGATAGATGCCGCGATTGAAGACGCATCTGAAACTGCGAAAGACGTCACCCCTGAAAAAGATAAAAGCGAAAAGAGCTGAAACGCCTTTCGCATCTAAAGGCGTAGCTTATGTTTGATATTGGATGGTCTGAACTGATGATCATCGGTGTGGTGGCGTTGATCGTTGTCGGGCCGAAGGATTTGCCGATGATGTTTCGCAAAGTCGGCAATTTTGTCGGCAAGGCGCGGGGCATGGCGCGTGATTTCCAATCGGCGATGAATCAGGCCGCAGACGAAAGCGGTGTGAAAGACCTAGCTGACAGCGTGAAAAAAGCCGCTGATATCAAGGATGATCTGTCTGTAAGCGGAATGAGCAATAAGGCCACCGAATTTGCCAAGAATTACGGCAATACGCAAAGCGCTGCGGATACAAAACCTGCCGCAAAGAAAACAGCGGCTAAGAAGCCTGCTGCGAATAAAGCGGCGGCCAAGAAGCCTGCTGCGAAAAAAACGACAGCCAAGAAGCCTGCAGCAATAAAGGTTGCCAAGAAAGCCCCCGCAAAAAAGGCTGCGGCGAAAAAACCCGCGACATCTAAGGCTAAAACATGAGCAATGGCATCGAAGACAGTTCCGCGCCGCTGATCGAGCATCTGACAGAACTGCGTTCGCGTCTGATCTATTCGATTATCGCATTGATAATCGGCATTTTAGTGACATTCTATTTTGCCCCGAGTTTGTTGACATTCCTTTTAGAGCCAACTGCGAAAGTGTTGATCTCATACGGGCAAAAGCCCGATTTTTCTACCTTTGCTGCTCAGGAAAACTTTTTCGTTTATTTCCGCATCTCAGTGCTGATGGGCTTTGCTCTGTCCTTTCCAGTTATCGCGTTTCAATTATGGCGCTTCGTGGCGCCGGGACTTTATAAAAACGAGAAGGGTGCGTTTTTACCGTTTATCATCGCGTCGCCCATGTTGTTTTTGACCGGGGCTGCGTTTGCACATTATGCAGTCACCCCTTTGGCGATGAATTTTTTCATCGGTTTCAGTGATTTTATAACTGAAGGTGGCGATACTGCCGTGGGCGGTCTGAGCGAGACGGGCAATACGTTTATTCCGCGGGTTCAGGACATTCTGGATCTGACATTGAAGTTTATTTTTGCGTTCGGTCTATGTTTCCAGTTGCCGGTTTTGATGACGCTTTTGGGAATGGCGGATCTGGTTTCTTCTGTGGGCATGAAAAACATGCGCAAATATGCGGTTGTTGCTATCTTGACGCTGGCCGCGATCGTTACACCACCCGATGTTGTAACCCAAGTGATCCTGTTTACGGTGGTCTATCTGCTTTATGAGATTTCGATACAGCTGGTTGCCGCAGTGGAACGCAAACGCGATAAGAAACTGCGTGAAGATGGTTATTACGATGACGACGAAGATGATGACGATGAGGATGATGAATGAACGGTGATGCGCTGACACGGATTGCGGACGCGTTAGAGCGGATCAGCCCGAAACCGTTTGAAGCACCGGATTTCACGCAAGCTGATGCTTTTGTGTGGCATGTATCACCTGATCGCCTTGATCCCGTAACGCAGATTAACCGCGTTGATATAGACCTGTTGGTCGGTGTTGACCGCGCACGTGATACATTGTTGGTAAATACCACGCAATTTGCCAAAGGCCTGCCTGCGAATAACGCGCTTTTATGGGGTGCGCGCGGGATGGGGAAATCATCACTGGTCAAAGCAGTTCATGGTGCCGTTGGCGGCGTGATACTGGTTGAGGTGCAACGTGAGGATTTACCAAGCATCGGGCGTTTGTTGGCGATATTGCGGGCGGCAGATCAGCGGTTCTTGCTGTTTTGTGATGACCTGAGTTTCAGCAATGACGACACCCATTATAAATCGCTAAAAGCGGTTCTGGACGGCGGGGTTGAAGGACGGCCCGAGAATGTCGTGCTTTATGCCACATCGAACCGCCGCCACCTGATGCCGCGTGATATGATCGAAAATGAACGCTCTACCGCGATCAACCCTGCGGAAGCTGTGGAAGAGAAAGTTTCCCTGTCAGACCGGTTTGGTCTGTGGCTGGGTTTTTATGGCTGTGATCAGGATGGGTACCTCACAATGATCCGTGGCTATTGCGATGCTTACGGGATTGAGATTTCAGATGAAGATCTGCGGGCAGAGGCGATTGAATGGCAGGCGACACGCGGTAATAGATCAGGCCGTGTGGCGTGGCAGTTTGTGGTTGATTTGGCAGGCCGTAAGGGTGTTGTGCTGTAGGGTGGGCTTAGCTTAGCCAGTTGCCTTTGATAATCTGTGCTCGCGCATGAATGTATACAAGCCTGTGCCGATGATAATCGCGGCCCCCAGCAGGGTCAGGGCGTCGGGGTGTTCATTGAATATTACCACGCCGACAATCAGCGAAAACAGCAAACGGGTATATCGAAACGGGGTGATGACGGCGGCGTCACCTGCACGCATCGCCGCAACAATACCGTAGTAGCCTGTAACACCGAATATCACGCCGCCCAAAAAGTAGCCGGCTTCCAGTCCGGTCACGGCGACCAGCGGGTCTGCGCGAAAGTACATCAAGCCAAGGCCCGCCAGAACCAAAGCGCAAAATGCCTGAAAGGAAACAACCGTAGAGGCTATATTTGCGGGGATGCGTCGTGTGATGAGATCACGAAATGTCACGCCGACCACCGAGATCAGAACGAAAAGAACCGATGGATCAAAACTACTGAAGCCGGGTCTGATGATGATCATCACGCCGATAAAGCCTATGATAATAGCGCTCCAACGCCGCCAACCGACGGCTTCACCGAAGAACAGGGCCGCACCCATTGTAATGGCCAGCGGTGTAACCTGAAAAACGGCGGCAACAGTGGAAATCGGGACAAGCGACAATGATGTGACAAAGGCCATTGCTGCAATACCTTCGGCAAAGGCACGCAAAATAGTTGTGCGTGTCCAGGCGTGGCGCGCGAATATGTTGTGCCCTTTGAAACGCGCCATAAGGGCAAAGGCCGTGGCGCTGAACACCCCGAGCGTGATCAGGATTTGACTGGTCGTGATGGTCACGGAAAGCTGTTTTATAAACACATCTTCTAAGGTGAATCCGACCATAGCCAGTATCATCAGCAAAATGCCGTTCAGATTATTCATCGTAGCTTTCCAAGAGGGTTAGGCGCAAGCGTGCCATATCGGCTTGATCACGCGGTTTCTTACGCAGCATGGAAATCTGATTTTACCGTGCAGCGCAAGTATATTCTGGGGGCGGTTACAAGTAAGGTAGCGGATCAACGCTTTCGGTGCCGCGGCGTATCTCGAAATGCAGGAAGCTGGGGTCGCCCTTGGCGACTTTGGCGATGGTTTGGCCGCGTTTGACCTTTTGGCCTTTCTTCACTGATACATTCGCTACATTCGAATAGACCGTATAAAGATTGTCCGGATGGCGCAGCAAAATGATTGTGTTTTGACCAACCGATTTAGATATCAAAGCAATCTCGCCGCTTTCGGCAGCTTTTACTGATGTGCCTGATTTAGCGGCGATGTCCAAACCTTCGTTGCTGCCGGAGTAGCCGCGGATGATATCACCTTTGACGGGGCGTAAGAGTTTGCCAGATGCGCCGGGCGGGGTGCGGTCAGCCGCCAGATTCGGGCTTTCGGGTACCACGGCCGGGGCTACTGCGGCGGGCAAGGGTGTTTTGGCGCTGGGTGGTTCCGGTGTTTTTTCGATAGGTGCAAGAACGGCGGATTGAACGGTGCCGTCTTCTGCCACTGGGATCAGCAATTGTTGGCCTGTGCGCACTGACAGGTTACGGTCCAGGCCGTTCCATGATGCAAGGGCGGTAACTGATACACCGTAAAGTCGCGCGATGGAGTAAGCGGTTTCACCCTTTTCAACGACGTGGCGTATGGGTTCGGGACCTTTTTGAATAGTGCCCGATTGTGCCGGAGTTGCGCCTGCGCGGTCAATTGCCGCGGTGGCGATGGCTTCGATTGATCCATCAGCTGCCGGATCCGTCGTTGGTGTGATGACACCCTTGGGCAAAGCCAGCACCTCACCCCTGCGGGCAATATATGTCTCGGGCAGGCCGTTGTGTCGGGCTAGATCCTGTGCTGTCATGCCAACACGTCCGGCCAAATCAGCCATCGTATCGTTGCGATTTGCAACAATAACCTGATAGTTCGGGTATGTGATGACACCGCGGCTATCAGGCTGTGGTCTTGGTGCTATTGCACTTGTTTGTGATCCCGGAGGTGGATTAATCTGTGAATTCAGATCACTTAACGAGAAATCGCTGCATGCGCTCAATGCTATGGCACTGCAAAGTAATAGATATGGTTTAAGCGGGTATCGTGTTGTTTTTACTGCCATTTGCCCTAGTCCTGTTTAGCGGGTTTCAAGCCCCGTCTGATTTTGCTATTCCTGCCAAAAGCGGTACAAACCGCACTTCGGCAAGCTCTGTATAATTAAGCCCTTCCGGTGTTTTTTCAACCTTAATCAAGCTTTGAACCGCTTCGGCCTGACCCACCGGTAACACCATAATACCCCCCATTCGCAATTGTTCCAAGAGGTTTGCTGGGGGATCTTCTGCAGCGGCAGTCAAAAGAATGCGATCAAACGGGGCTTGATCGGCCATTCCAAGGCTACCATCGGCCGTTGTGATCACTACATTTTGTAATTTTAGAGCTTCAATTCGTCCGCGCGCCTTGATTGATAATAGACGGTGCCGTTCAACGGAATATACGCGTCGTGCAAGGTGAGACAGGATCGCAGCCTGATAGCCCGAGCCGGTTCCGATCTCCAGAACCTTGTCGCGTGGACCAATATCGAGTGCGTCGGTCATGCGGGCCACGACGCTGGGCTGGCTGATGGTTTGACCTGCGTCAATCGGCAGGGCCATGTCCTCTAGTGCGTGGGCTTTGAAATGGCCTTCAACGAACATGTCGCGCGGGACTTGTTCCATCGCTGACAGCACTTTATCGGGCACGCCTTTGTTACGCAGCATCAGCAGGAATTGCATCTGTGCTTCGGGGCTGAGCATTATTTGAATGCCTCTTGAAGTTTTGTCAGACTGTTATGGCAGGTCAAATCGGCATGCATCGGTGTAACCGATATGTAGTCTTCCAGATTGGCGTGAACATCTGTACCGGGCTTGGTGGCTACATGTTGCGAGCCCATCGTTACCCATAAATACCGACGCCCGTTCGGGCCGGTTTCGGCAACGGCATAGAAATCCGTATTGCTGCGGAAGCCTTGGGAAACTGCCTGCGTGCCTTTGCAGCTCGGGGCGGGAACGGGGGGGAAGTTTACATTGTAAAACAGACCATACGGGGCCTGTCCCCATGTGTCGGCGGCCAATATACCCCGGATAACATCAGCACCTTTGGCGCGTGCAGTTTCGAACGGGTCGTCCAGATCACGGTTGTCGGGGCCAAAGAACTGCGACAGGGCAATGGAATTTATACCGTGCAACGCGCCTTCCATTGCAGCACCGATTGTTCCTGAATAAAGCGTGTTTTGCGCCGCATTATTACCCCGGTTAATGCCAGACAGTATCAGGTCCGGCCTGTTGTCCATCACTTCGCTTATGCCTGCCAGAACACAATCGGCCGGCGTGCCGTCTACGGCAACTGTGCGCGGGGCGTTGTGAAAAACCCGCATTGGATTGACGAATGAAATGGCGTGTCCGACGCCCGATTGTTCGGCTTCGGGGGCAACTGTCCAGACTTCGCCATCCGGTCCTGCAAGTTCAGTTGCAATTTCAAGCATGACCTCCAAGCCGGGAGCCCTGATGCCGTCGTCGTTGGTGATGAGAATTCGCATATGTAATTGCCTGATTTTAAAGTTACCGATTTGCTACACTATCGGTTCTCTGGTGGGAAGAGGCAATGGCGGGTGGGGGCGGGTTGTTGGTTATAATATCTTCTCCAATGCTGATGCTTGCGCGGTTTTTTCCACGTGGATTTTGCCCCAAATGCGCAAGAATTCCAGCAACGGGCGCAGGGTCTCGCCCTTTGGGGTCAGGCTGTATTCGACTTTGGGGGGGACGACCGCGTAGACTTTGCGCGCGATCAGCCCGTCTGCTTCCAATTCGCGCAATTGTTTGGTCAGCATGCGTTGGGAAACGTCGCCTACATCGCGTTTGAGTTGGTTGAAACGTTTGGTGCCTGCCAGCAGGTGATAAAGGGCAACGCCTTTCCATTTGCCGCCGATAACATCCAATGCGGATGCAACGGCACATTGTGAATTGGGGTGATCCAGCATGAAAGTCTCCGTTACAGTATACTATATGTACCTATAGCACATAATTGTACTTACTTGTAATTTATAGCCTTAAATGATTTCATGGCAAAAAGCATTACAAAAATGGAGAAAACGATGCGCGCTTATGGATTTATCGACGAAATTACCGCCCCGAATGCAGAGTATCTGATGGAAATTGAGAAGGCTGAGCCGCAAGTGGGCCCACGTGACCTGCTTGTGAAGGTCGCATCCGTTGCGATCAATCCCGTTGACGTGAAAGTGCGGGGTCGGGTCAGTCCGGAAGCGGGTCAACCCAAAATTCTGGGCTATGATGCGGCCGGTATTGTAGAGGCGGTGGGTGCGGATGTGACACTGTTCAAGGTGGGTGACGCGGTGTTTTATGCTGGCGATATCACACGTGACGGGTCATTTGCCGACAAGCAGCTTGTCGATGAACGCATTGTCGGGCCAAAACCGAAAAGCCTGAGTTTCGGTCAGGCCGCAGCGATGCCGTTGACCAGTATTACTGCGTGGGAAATCCTGTTTGAACGTCTTGCGATCAAGCGTGACGGTAGTGACAAAGGTGTTTTGCTGGTTGTTGGCGGTGCAGGCGGTGTTGGGTCAATCTTGATCCAGTTGGCTAAAGCCCTGACTGATCTGACGATTATTGCCACGGCTTCACGTGATGAAACGATTGCGTGGTGTAAGGATTTGGGGGCGCATCATGTGATTACCCACCGTGAACCGCTGGCGGCGCAAATTGCCACTTTGGGTGTCGGGCCGGTAAATTATACTGCGGCTTTGACCCACACGGATAAGCATTTTGCACAAATTATAGAAGCCGCAGCCGTTGACGGTAAAATTTGCCTGATTGATGATCCGGTATCCCTGGATGTGATACCAATGAAGGGCAAATGTCTGTCGCTGCATTGGGAAATGATGTTTGCCAGATCAATGCACCAAACCGCTGATATGATAGGGCAACATAATCTGTTGGCGGAAGTCTCGTCTATGTTGGACAAGGGTACCTTGCGGGTAACCGGCACCAGACATATGGGGGCAATCACGTTGGAAAATCTGATTGCTGCGATGGAATATCAGGCAACCGATGCGGCCGTTGGGAAAACGGTTCTGGGGGAAGAATAAGCCGGTATTAAACCAGCTTACCATCCTTGTTGATGCGTGTCTTGCCACCCGTGTAGCCATGCAGAACTTCGGGCAGTTCCACTGACCCGTCTTTCTGCTGGCCGTTTTCCAGCACCGCGATCAGGCAGCGGCCTACGGCCAGGCCTGAACCGTTCAGAGTGTGGACAAATTCCGGTTTCTTTTCACCGTCGCGGCGGAAACGTGCGTTCATGCGGCGGGCCTGAAAATCACCGCAGACAGAGCAGCTGGAAATTTCGCGGTAAGTGTCTTGACCCGGCAACCAAACCTCGATGTCGTGGGTGCGACGTGCGCCAAAGCCCATATCGCCTGTGCATAGAACAACGGTGCGGTAGGGCAGGCCCAGTTTTTCCAGAATACCTTCGGCGCATTTGGTCATGCGGTTCAGCTCGTCGCGGCTGTCTTCGGGTTTTGTGATGCTGACCATTTCGACTTTTTCGAATTGGTGTTGGCGCAGCATGCCCGATGTATCACGCCCGGCGCTGCCTGCTTCCGAGCGGAAACATAGGGAATGTGCAACAAAGCGGTGGGGTAGGGCCGCGTCGTCTTGAATTGTGCCTGCAACGATGTTGGTAAGCGGCACTTCAGAGGTTGGCACCAGCCACCATCCGTTGGTGGTCTGATAGCTGTCTTCGGCGAATTTCGGCAACTGGCCTGTGCCGATCATCGCTTCGTCACGCACGATTACGGGTGTGTTGACTTCGGTCAGGCCGTTTTCGTTGATATGGGTGTCGAGCATGAATTGTGCCAAAGCGCGGTGAACACGAGCCACTGCACCTGAAAGAATGACAAAACGAGAGCCGCTGATTTTGGCGGCAAGCTCAAAGTCCATGCCGCCCTGGACGGCCGGTATGTCAAAATGTTCTTTCGGCGGGAAGTGCAGAGATAGCGGCATGCCCCAGCGGTGGATTTCCACATTGTCATTTTCGTCTTTACCCAAGGGTATATCTTCAAATGGGCTGTTGGGCAGTGTCATCAATAAGTCACGTAACTTGTCATCTTCTGCTTTGGCTTCTTCATCCAAAGCTGCGATTTCCGTCTTTTTGTCTGCAACCAGCAGGCGCAGGCGTTCAAACTCTTCGTCCAAACCTTGTGCTTTGGCGCGTCCGACTTCTTTTGATGCGGCGTTACGCTCGGCCAGTGCTTGCTCGGCACTGGTTATTTTTGCACGGCGGCTTTCGTCAATTGCCAGAATTTCGGCAGACATCGGGGCGGCTCCGCGCATGGCGAGGGCTGCGTCGAAAGCTTCGGGGTTATCGCGGATGGCGCGGATATCATGCATGGGGATCACCTGATAATGTTTAAGTTCGTATATACCATATATATGGTGGCTTATAGCCAAGTTTACAGCGGATTAAACCAGCTTGTTTGGGCAGGTTGTAAAAAAGCTTGAATTGGGCGGTTTTTACCCCACATAAAACCCACCAACGCGGCTTGTCTTCTTTAAATGTTAAAGATACTGTCCGCGGGATTGAAATGGGCAGAAACAACCTGCCGAATGACAAAAGGACTAATCCCATGTTTGTAAGCCCAGCTTATGCCCAAGCCGCAGGCGGTGCCAGCGGCATCACAAGCTTTATTCCACTGATTCTGATTTTCGCAATCATGTATTTTCTGATGATCCGTCCTCAGCAAAAGAAAGTGAAACAACACCG
>SWCD01000202.1_pt1 | contig 49969 bp, 42 predicted proteins | sample 4693011 | NCBI WGS metagenome assembly SWCD01 (sample SAMN10267278, study PRJNA491770) | bioreactor metagenome | isolation source: DHS bioreactor inoculated with marine | place: Japan: Omine Ridge, Nankai Trough
TGCTATAGGACACGTAGCGCTTTTTCCATTTAAGGTATTTGCTACGGGGCAGCGTCTCCCCCGTCTCTTTGCAGATGTCCTTCATCAGGGAGTGGAGCCAGTCCACCGACTCCCATAAAAGCTTTACGTTGGTGGGGTGCCGTAGATGGCTCTCGTAACAGGTGGCGTCCATGGTAATGGAGCCCTTGTCCTTCATACAGGGGGACCAATGTCCGTAGAAGGCCTGTTGTACCCTGTCCATGTCCAGTTTCCTGGCCAGCTCGCAGCGGATCTCGCTGATCATCTTGAAATTGTCCAGCCGGTCGGCACCCAGATAGATATCGCAGAAAAACTGCCAGTCCAGGTTCCCGTTCAGCTGTTCCATAAGTTTGCGGTCCGAGAATCCGGAATAGTTCTTAAGGAACATAAGGGCCAGTTTGCCCTTGGCCGAGAAGATGGACCTAGGGCCCTTTTTGGGCTCCCCCAGTTTGAAGGCCGTTACCAGTTCGTCCCACGGGACGGCGATGTAGATCTTGCCCAGGTCGCCCTCGAGAAACCGTGCATAAAAGGCATCAAACTGTTCGGTCTGGGAAGAAAATGTAAAGCTGTGCTGAAATCCGGATAATCTTCGTACTTTGGTCATGGTATTTAAGATCAAAACCCCGTTTTTCGAGCTGAAGACTCATTTTCGGGGTTTTATTATACCTAAATATACGGATTAATTACTTGATTTACAAGTGATTATGCTACTTCTGAATGTGCCTTATTCTTTATCCTGTCTATTTAGGAATTCCCTCTTAAAGAAGCTAGGGAGCTGGATTCCATCCTCCACCCAAGGCCCTATACAGATCTACGACCGACTGGAGTTGTTGTAGTTTGTTTTCAATCACATTAAGTTCTGCGTTCAGGGCATTTTGTCTAGCCGCCAAGAGATCTAGATACGTACCAAAGCCGTTGTCCAGAAGCTCTTCGGAGTTGTCCTCCGCCCTGCGCAACGCTTCTACTTCCTTGATCTGATATTCATATTTTTCCGTTTCGGATTCGTGTTCGAATAGGGCATTGGAGACTTCCTGGCCTGCCAAGAGCAAAGTCTTCTCAAAATTCAATAAGGCCTGTTCTTTTTGCGCTTGGGCAACTTCAAATTTGGTTTTTATCTGCCGTTTGTTGAAAATGGGTTGGGTCAATCCACCGATCAAGTTGGCAAACAATGACCCAGTGTCGAAGAGATCACTGGCATTTAAGCTTTGGTACCCTCCAGTGGCGGAAATTGTCAAGGAAGGATAGAATTCGGTTTTGGCCACATTGGTAAGTTCAAAAGCGTTGACCAAATTGTATTCCGCCGCCATAACATCTGGTCGGTTGCGCAACAGTTGGGAAGGTAGCCCTACACTTAGGTCTGCATTTAGCGACTGTTGGTCGAGCTCCCCACGGTCCAACCGTTGTACAGGTCGCCCAAGTAGTATGGCAAAGGTATTTTCAGTTCTGAAAATATTTTTTTTAATATCGACAAGTAAGGCTTGCGCATTGTAGAGCTGCGCCGCAGCCCCATCTACGGCAACTTGGTTTACGTTGCCGGCTTCCTTTAGGACCTTCATGGTTTCTAGTGTTGTCTTTCGATTCTCTATGGTCTCTACCGTAATTTTTTGTTGCTCGTCCAAAGCCAGCAGTTGGTAATAGGTTCCCGCAATCTGCGAGATCAATTGGGTTTTTACCGCTTGTTGGGCCGCCCTACTTTGCAGGTATGAAGCATTGGAAGCCCTTTTGGTACTGCGTATCTTTCCCCAAATATCGGCCTCCCAGGAGAGGCTCCCAGAAACCTCAAATTGTTCCACGGAACCATTGAAAACCTGGCCAAACTGACTGTTTTTTGCCAATTCCTGATGGGTCACGGTGGCTTTTGCGTTCAGGGTGGGCAAATACCCTGCCTTGCCCTGTTTCATGTAGGCTTCCGCGGCAGCAACTTGTTGTATGGCGATTCTAATATCCAAATTGTTCTCGATCCCCTCCTTTATATATTCTGATAGATAGGTATCTGTAAACAATTGGTTCCAGGGCATGTTTGCAATGTTAACCGTATCCATGGGCACCTTGTCCAAACGATAAAGATTATCGGTCTCCTGAAATTCGGGACGCTCGTAATCCTTGACCACCAGACATGATTGCATCAAAAGGACAGCCAATGCTAAAACCAGGAACTTAAAGGTAGATTTAGTCTTCATTTTTACTCTTGGTTAAGGGTTTCGTTCATGGGCTTAATTTTTTTGGCTGCTTCCGGGATGCCGGTAACTTTCTCCTGTAGCCATTGGAAAATAATGAACAGCACAGGGATGATAAAAACTCCCAAAACGGTTCCTACGAACATACCTCCGACCGCTCCGGTCCCAATGGCCCTATTCCCCGCTGCCCCAACACCTTTTGCCAGTACTAGTGGCATCAAGCCAAAGATAAAGGCAAAGGAGGTCATTAAAATTGGCCTTAAACGGACCTTGGCGCCCTGAATGGCAGCTTTGGACAACGGAAGGCCGTGATGCCGTCGTTGTATGGCAAACTCAACAATAAGAATCGCATTTTTGGCCAAGAGTCCAATAAGCATGATCAGGGCAATTTGAAAGTAGATATTGTTTTCGAGTCCGGCGAACTTAGTGAACAGATAGGCACCAGATACCCCGATAGGCAGGGACAGCAATACAGAAAAGGGCAAAAGATAGCTCTCGTACTGTGCCGCCAGAAAGAAATAAACAAAGAGAATGCTCAACATGAAAATAATCCCAGCCTGTCCGGATGAGGCTATTTCCTCTCTGGTAATCCCGGAAAATGCAACCTCGTAGTTATTGGGCAAATCGGTCTGGGCCACTTCCTGAACCGCCTTAATGGCATCTCCCGAACTGAATCCCGGGGCGGCGGTCCCATTGACGGTAACCGCGTTGAACAGGTTAAATCGGTTGATGGTCTGTGGTCCATAGACACGTTTTAGGGAAACAAAGGAAGAAACAGGGGCCATTTCACCTTTATTGTTTTTAACGAACATGCTGTTTAGGCTGGCGATATCCTTTCTACTATCTGGTTGTGCTTGAACGAATACGCGAAATTGTTTGCCAAACCGGCTGAAATCTGCCGCATAAAATCCACCGATATACCCTTGAAGGGTAGATAGGATATTCCTGACGCTTACCCCTGCTTCCATGGCCTTTGGAATGTCGATATCCATTTGCAGCTGGGGGAAATCGGTGCTAAACGAGTTGGAGGCAAACCCTATTTCCGGGCGTTGGGCCAAGGCGCCTACAAACTCGTTGGCCACATTGTCCAAATTCTTCAGGCTGCCCGAAGCACGGTCCAACAAGTTCATCTCAAAACCTTCAACAGCTCCAAATCCGGGAATACTGGGAGGGGTGAAGAAGACAATTTTTGCATCTGAAATAGTAGCCGCTTTTGCGAACAATTGACCCACAATGGCATCGACAGAAGTGTCATCGGTCTCCCTTTTGTCCCAATCTTCCAAGATAATAAAGCCCATGCCATAAGAGCTCCCCGCTCCTGAAAAGAAGTTCCTGCCGCTGATAATGGAGGCAGTTCGGACACCTTTAATGCTTCCGATTTCCTCGTATAACTTTTGGGTTATCGCATAGGTCCTATCCAAGGATGCACCGCGAGGGAGTTCCATGTTCATAAAGACAATTGCGCGGTCCTCAGTAGGTACGAATCCACTTGGGGTTGTTTTATTGGCCCATAGGATACCCACAACGGCCAATGCGATAAGGATGAAGGTAATCCACTTGTGCTTTATCAAAAAGCCCAAGGATTTGACGTATTTATGGGTAGTAGCCTCGAATGCTGCGTTAAAAGCGATAAAAAATCGGGACAATAAACCCTTTTTTTCTTTTTTGCTGTCCTTATGGGGTTTCAAGAACACCGCACAGAGGGCGGGACTTAAAGTCAATGCGTTTACCGCCGAAATAAGTATGGCGATGATGAGGGTAATTCCAAACTGTTTGTAAAACACCCCCGAAGGTCCTTGGATAAAGGTGATCGGGATAAATACGGCCGCCATGACCAAGGTAATGGAAACGATCGCCCCGCTTATTTCGCTCATGGCCGAGATACTCGCCTTTTTGGCTGAATCATACCCTTCCTCCAATTTGGCGTGTACCGCCTCGACCACAACTATGGCATCGTCCACTACAATACCAATGGCAAGGATAAGCGCAAAAAGCGTCAACAGGTTGATGGAATATCCAAATAGGCCCAAAAAGAAAAACGTACCAATAATTGCCACCGGAACCGCAATGGCCGGAATAAGAGTGGATTTAAAGTCCTGTAGGAATATAAAAACGACCAAAAACACTAAAAGGAACGCCTCGATCAAGGTGTGCTTAACCTTTTCCATGGAGGCGGTCAAGAATTTATTGGTATCGTAATTTATGAGGTAATGGACCCCTTCCGGGAAGTTTTTCTCAAGTTTATCAAATTCCTTATATAGTTTTTCTATAATTTCTTGGGCATTAGACCCCGGGGTCTGGAATACCCCGAAATTAATACTTGGATACCCTCTGGATCGCGATATGGAACTATAGGAAAATGCGTCCAGCTCTACCTTGGCCACATCCTTCAGTCTTAAGAATTGTCCCTCGCCCAACGCTTTAATGATAATATTCTGATACTCCTCTGCCGTTTTGTATCGCCCTTTGTACTTGAGAACATATTCAAAGGATTCCCCGAAATTTTGTCCGAGAGATCCCGCTGCGGCTTCCAAACTCTGTTCGCCGATGGCGGCGATAACATCGTTGGTCGTGATACCGTAAGCTGCCAATTTTTGGGGATCGATCCATACCCGCATGGCGTAGTCTTTGCCTCCAAATGCGCCAACGTCCCCAATACCATTAATCCGTTGTAGTTCCGGTTTAACGTTGATATTGAAATAGTTTTGGATAAAGGTATCGTCATAATCGGGGTTATCGGAATAAAGGGCCGCATACATTAAGGCGGAATTGTTCCTTTTTTGGGTTAGGACCCCAGATCGGATAACTTCTGACGGCAGAAGGGCGTTGGCCCTGGCTACCCGGTTTTGCACGTTAACGGCGGCTATATCGGGATCAATACCTTGTTCAAAATACACGGTAATACTGGCACTTCCACTGTTGCTGGCTGTAGAGGTCACATAGGTCATCCCCTCCACTCCATTGATCTGTTCCTCTATGGGGACAATAACGCTTTCCAAGATGGTCTCGGCATTGGCCCCCGGGTAACTGGCTGAAACCTGTACGGTCGGAGGTGCAATATCGGGATATTGGGTCACGGGAAGCGTGGTGTATCCCAAAATTCCCAACAAGGTGATTATTATGGATACTACCGTTGATAAGACCGGCCTTTCAATGAATACTTTAAGCATGGTCCTCTATTTAAAAACTTGTGAAAATGAATTTACTATACTGTCCAGCGGTTTGGGCTGTGGTATGATTTTAGTGCCAGGTCGCACCTTATCCACCCCTTCCGCCAAGATTTGGTCGCCCTCCTTCAATCCTTTTACAACGCTTAGCCCATTAACCTCGGTGGCTACGGTAACCGCTCTGGTGACAAGGGTGTCCCCTTGAACAAGGTAAACCATCTTCTTGTTCTGTTGCTCAAAAGTGGATAGGGAAGGAACCACCAAAACGTCGTCCATTTTTTTGGGCAGTAGGATGGTAGCACTGCTCCCATTTCTCAAAAGCCTCAATGGGTTGGGAAATGTCGCCCTAAACTGTACCGTTCCTGTGCTGGGATCCAATGAACCTGAAATGGTCTTTATTTTTCCGTTCTGCTCATACGGGGAACCATCGGCCAGAATGAGATGTACATCGGGTAGGTTTTTAACTTTTTCGTCCAAAGTATTCCCTTTGGTATCCCTTATAAATTCTATAAGGTCCTTTTCGTTAACGGAGAAGAATGCGTACACTTCATCTATACTGGAGATCGTGGTCAAAGGGGTTGCGTCTTGTGGGCTTACCAGGTTTCCCTTGCGAAAGTTTATGGACCCCACCACACCGTCCACGGGGCTTTTTATATTGGCGTAGTCTATGTTGGCAACTATACTTTGGTAGCTGCTTTTGGCTTGCTGCAGATTGGCCTTAGCGGTTTCCAACTGTACATTGCTAATGATATTCTTATCTACCAATGGCTTTAATTTATCAACTTCTACTTGAGCCACATTGACTCGGGCCTTTGCAGCATCCGCATCCTGGGAAAGACTGGTAGTCTCCAATTGGAACAGCAATTGACCTTTATGTACCACTTGGCCTTCATCTACAAGTACTTCTTGTATATAGCCCGGAGCCTTGGCACGGACTTGGATATTTATTACTCCCTGGATGCTTGTCGGATAACTTGCAAGGTCGGTAACGCTTCTCTTCGTTACTTGTACCGTGGGGTAAGGCATAGCCGATGCGGGCCTCTGGGTGGCTTTGGGATTACCGCAACTTAGCAATAGGGAAACCATTAGTCCGATGCAGATCTTGGTTGTGGAAAATATACTTTTTATCATGGTGTTTTGTAGTTAATGGATTTTTCCAAAGTGGTTTTCAACTGGGTTAGATTTTTTATCATATCATCGATGAGCGAGGCGTAATTTTTGGAATATTGTAGCCCGGAAGAGTTGTATTGCGATAGGCCTTTGTTTTGTATATATTTTTTCTTGAACCTGTATATTTTTAGATGTAGGCTCTTCTCCTTTTCCCATATCTCGATTTTTTTATCAAGTCGCAACAAAAGGTTGTCGGGCGCTATTTTAAAGTATCGTTTTCTATCTCCTGGTTTGGTGCAATAAGTAATCCTACCAGACGACTGGAGCAGTTGTAAATTGGTGGAAATTGAACTTTTGCTGGCCTCTAGCCGCTCAACGAAACCATCAAAGGTAACCCCTTCATTATCCGACAAAACCAATAGGGAAAATATACGGGCAGACAGGGGGGACAACCCATCATGGGTTTCAAAATATACCCCCAGTTCCTCCGTAAGCAAATTTCTCTCGATCTCTATATTATCCAACTTAAGCTCCCTTAAAATAATGAAAGGGCAAAGATACGTTTGGTTCGGAATTAACCGAACTTCAGTTTGGTTAATTATTTGTTAAAGGATGAATTCTATTTTATTGGGGTAGAAATCCTCGCCTAAGAAAGGTTTTTACAATTGGTAGGATTAAGCGACCACAGTTTCAATGGGTAATGTCGAATACCCTTTAAAGGTAAGCACTCCTAAATTGTTCCAAAAAGCGGACATCGTTTTCGCTTAATAAACGGATATCGGAAATTTGATGGAGCAACAGGGCTATGCGATCTATGCCCATCCCGAAGGCAAAACCCGAATATTCGTTTGGGTCTATGCCACAATTGATAAGGACCTGTGGGTCTACCATACCACAGCCCATGATTTCCAACCAACCCGTACCCTTGGTCATGCGATAATCGGTTTCGGTTTCCAATCCCCAATAAACGTCCACTTCGGCACTGGGTTCCGTAAAAGGGAAATACGAAGGCCTTAGACGTATTTTTGACTTGCCAAAAAGTTCGGAGGTGAAAAATTGCAACGTCTGCTTCAAATCGGCAAAGGAGACTTCCTTATCTATATAGAGCCCTTCTACCTGATGGAAAAAGCAGTGGGAACGTGCCGAAATGGCCTCGTTTCTATAGACCCTACCCGGCGAAATGGTCCTGATCGGCGGTTTGTGGTTTTCCATATAGCGAACCTGAACCGAAGAGGTATGCGTTCTTAAAAGAAAATCCGGATCGGTCTGTATAAAAAAAGTATCCTGCATATCCCGGGCCGGGTGGTACTCGGGTAGGTTCAAGGCAGTAAAATTGTGCCAATCGTCCTCAATTTCCGGGCCTTCGGATACGTTAAAGCCGATTCTAGAAAAAATTTCGATTATTCGGTTCTTGACAATTGAAATAGGATGTCTTGCGCCAAGCTCCAAAGGCTCGCCAGGGCGGGTGAAATCCCCATAAATATGCTTTTCAACCAAAGACCCGGAAACTGCCTCCTTTAAGGAAGCTATCTTCTCGGTCGCTAGTTGTTTAAGCTCGTTGATTACTTGGCCGAACTCCTTTTTTTCGCCATTGGGAACATTCTTAAACTCGCCAAAAAATTGGTTCAATAAGCCCTTTTTCCCCAAATATTTGATACGGAATGCCTCAATGGCCTCTAAGTTATCGGTCGAAAATTGCTCTACCTCGGCAATGTGTTCCTTAATTTTATCTATCATACTAGTTTGGCCAGATTTGCTTTTTTAAAACAGAATGGACAAATTTAAAGCTTTTGCCTTCATTTCGGATAAACTTCCCAGAATTTTGAGAAGTTTATCTGAAATGGGTATAGAATTCCTAATCATTCACTTTTACATCAACATTGCCTTTTAACCAAGTGGTACATGATTTAAAATCATGAAAAATATGATTCTCCGGTATCAATCCTGGAATTATATCAATTCGCTCCATCATTAGTCGGGGCTGGGATAGGACTTCTACGAGAAGTACGTTTTTATTGGCCTTGATAAGATCTATTAGTACTTCTTCCAGCGCATATAGGCCAGATTGGTCTACATACTGCATCCGGTCCATTCTTATTACCACCGAGGATGCGGTAGGGGGGATTTGTTTGGCCAACTGTTGAAAATCACTGGTAGACCCAAAGAAGAGCGGGCCTTTAATGTGTTTTATAAAAACCTCTTCCTTCAGGTTTTGGGGAAAATCCTTCTCATCGGCCCACGCTTTTTCCTGTAATAGGGGTTTTACATCGGATCGTTGGGCCATTAGATCACCCATTTTTTTCATGAACATCAGCGACGCCAGTACCAAGCCAACGCCTACGGCATTCACAAGATCCCAGAATACGGACAAAATTAATACCAGGAACATGATAATGATTTCGCTTTTGGGCATGTTTGGAATTGCTTTGAGGCCTTTGTAGTCCATTACCCCAATTCCGACAGTTATCAATATTCCGGCCAAAACTGCCTGTGGAATTTGCGAAGCAACGGGACCTAAAGCCAAGAGAATGATCAACAGCAAGATGGCGGCGACCATACCGGAAAGTCGGGTTTTGCCCCCGGAACTGATGTTTACCACCGTACGGATCGTTGCCCCGGCCCCAGGGATGCCACCAAAAATAGCACCAATACTGTTGCCGATGCCTTGTCCGATGAGTTCTTTGTTCGGATTGTGTTTGGTCTTGGTCATATTGTCCGCTACTACGGAAGTTAATAGCGAATCAATTGCACCGAGCATAGCTAGGGAAAGGGCCATGGTGATATATGGTGTAACCATTCCCAGATTAAAATCGGTAAAAATCTCTAAATGGGGCATGGGGAACCCTCCAGGAATTTCAGAAATGGGCAGATAACCAAGTTTTAGAAAATAGGCGGACCCAGAGACCACAAGCAAGGCTACCAGGGTGCTGGGGATGGCTGTAGTAATCCTTTTAAAGCCATAAATAATGGCAATTGTAGCCAATGCGAGTGCTAGTTCGATCCATTTGATGTTGGTTAGCGCCCTAGGAAGTATCTTAAGTGTCCCATATACGGATTTTGCCGAATTGGCGGCCAAAGATTTGGCTTCTTTGGAAATGTCCTCCGGTGAAATTTGTGCTGCCCTATTTTGGGTCTCCTTAAAATCTTCTAATACCAGATAGCCTTCACCCGCCTCGTCCTTTAAAATTTTGTCCAGTAACACCGCTTCTGCTTTTGGATAAAATTTGTTGACATAATCCTGATCATCGCTGGCGTTGTAGCCAAAAGTCGGCAATAGCTGGGTGATAATAATGATAACCCCGATAGCTGTCATAAAGCCCGAAACCACAGGATAGGGTATGTACTTTATGTATTTGCCCACCCCGGAGATACCTAGAATTATTTGAAAAAGGCCTCCCATTAAAAACACGGACAAAATAGCCGGAATGGCCTGGGCCACATCGCCATCGTTCGCCGCAATAATACTTGCCACGATGACCAAACTTACAGCGGTCATGGGTGCTGTTGGGCCACTGATCTGAGTTGGTGTTCCGCCAAAGAGCGCCGCGAAAAAACCTATAAAAATTGCTCCGTAAAGACCGGCATCGGGACCCAGTCCCGAAGACACCCCGAAAGCTAAGGCCAGGGGCATGGCAACGATTCCTGCGGTAATGCCACCGAACAGGTCCCCCTTGAGATTGGAAAAAATATTTTTCATATAATTGGATATATATAATAATGAGATTGCTTAGGACATGGCTTTGCATATCCCAAGTTATAGAAGTGTTTAGAACAATTAGGGGGTTTTAATCCAAGCGGTAGATTTCCATGATATTATTTAAAATCCCCACAAAATCTATATTTAGGTCGATCAATTTACCGGTACGCATATCAAAGACCCACCCGTGCACTTTAAGATTATGATCTCTGTATGCTTTTTGTACGGCGGCCGTTTTAATAAGGTTGATGCACTGTTCCTGTACATTTAGCTCTACCAATCGATCGTATTTTTTGTCCTCGTCCTCAATAGTCCTCAATTCCTTGCTGTGTATTCTAAAAACATCCCTGATATTCCTAAGCCATGGATTGAGAATGCCAAGATCGGCAGATTGCATGGCCGCTTTAACACCTCCGCACCCATAATGTCCGCAGACGACAATGTGGTTCACGTTTAATTGATTGACCGCATAGTTGACGACCGACATGACGTTGAGGTCTATACTGATGACCATATTGGCAATGTTTCGGTGTACAAAAACTTCGCCCGGTCCGAGACCCATGAGATCTTCGGCCGTTACACGGCTGTCCGAACAACCAATATAGAGGAGTTCGGGTTTTTGCCCAACACTGAGTTCCTCAAAAAAGTCAGGATTTAACGCTAGTTTTTCCTTGATCCAATTCTCGTTATTTTTAAAAACGTTTTCTAGTTTCATAATGATAAGTTATATGTTTTATTAAGAGATATGTTTTGCGATTCTCAAGCCATTCGGAATTCGATGAATTAGAATCCGAAATATACAGGTAATCGTCATTAAGGGGCATATTTGGAAACATGACCTTAAAATATTGCAAAAATACGGTTTGGGCCCGTTCACTTTTTTGACTTTAGGTCAAAGAGAACGAAATATCATCCCATCACTGGGGAAAATAGGTAGAAATCAATTCAGATATCGAGGCGGGGGCACTAAAATTTCCAAGGCACGATCCATTGGCCAGACCATAGATAATTCACAAGGATTTTTCTTGTTTTGATAAGCCAAAAGACCTTGATTACGGAAATATTCAAAAGCAATTTCTTTCTTCCCTACCTCTTTCTTCCCTTGCTTTTGGTGCTCCTCCTCATTGAGAGTGCTAATGACCACTGATTTTTGGTTCCTATCGACCAGAGTAATTACGGTAGGTGCAACAATGGCAAAAATCCAAAGAGAAAGAAGAGTAATAAGGATAAAATGCCTGTGCATAAGAACCAATGGTTTGGCCACAAAGATAAATTTCTGAACGAAATTGAATGTTAAAATAGTCTAAAAATCTTTGATCAATTTGATATCGGTAGAAGGTATCCATCCCGTTTTGCCATCTGTCAACGAGATTTTGTTCCAATCACCCAGCTTTTCCAAAACCTGAACCTTTGTACCTTCATGGAGCTTGAATGCCTCTTGGCTTCGGTTATTTGGCTCGGAATTGACCGTTACTTCTTTAGGAAATACAATGGCCGGGTGATCGGTTTTATAATCCTTATAACGCAGATAGGCAATGGCAACCGATATTATTGAAACAAACAGGAAAAACATGCTCGAGATGAAGGCTATCCGTTTGGTACCTGAAAATTGAAAATAATGGAATGCAATGTAGGCAATAACAAACAGAAAGATAAAGATGACCGCAATATATGCCCACTGATCAAAGGTAAAATTGCCGGTCAAATTCTTATAAATCTTCGCCACCGCAGTCTCCGGCATAGTATCAATGGCATCCAGGGTCATATTTTGGGCATGTTCCAGATTATTTTTAATATCCGAATCGTTTGGATTCAACAGAAGCGCTTTTTCGTAATTGTATATACTGGGAGCTATCCTATTTAATTTATAGTAGCAATTACCAAGATTATAGTATAGGGCAGCCGAGTGTTCCCCATTTTTCAATATTTTTTGATAATCCGCTATCGCTTGGTCATACTTGCCCTCATTATAGGCTTTGGTAGCATCATTAAAAAGGGCATCGTTCTGGGCATGGCCAAAAAAACAAAGGAATAAGATCAGTATGTTCAGTAATCTTTTCACGTTTCTGCTTTGCTTAGATAGTTGTTAATAGTTAATCTTTACCACCTTTAAACCTTGAACCTTCAACCTGTCCACCGATCAAAGTTGTTTGTCCAAATGGGATATCACTTCACTGGCTTTGTCGTAATCCTGTTGCATCTGAACCACGGAAAATGGACTATACCTCGCCATTTCACAATTTTTCAATAACTCCATAAATCCTTGGGTTGTAGACTCATCCACTTTTTTTTCTGCGAGCAATGCTGCAATTTTGTCTTTGCTAAACTCCGAGGTCTCAATTTTGAGCTTGGCCTTGAGATAATTGTGAAGGGCTTTTTCCAACGCAATATAAAAGGCTACTTTGTCGCCCAATGTTTTTTTCGCAGCTGAAAGGTATTTTCTTGCCAGCTTGTTTGCCTTTTTCACTTTGTTCCCCACGATATCGCTGGCAATGGCCTCGCGCTTTTTCCCAAAGATAATGGCCAAGGGGATGAGTAGGAGCGGTAAAAGAAGCCATAGATAAAACCGGGTGGACCCAAAGAAATAATCCGTTCCCACGGGGGTTAGATTGGATTTTAATTTAATAAAGTGGAATTGGTTGTCGCTGGCCCTTACTACTTGCCTATGGCTCGATGCGGCGGCAGTGGCGTTATCGGAACCGCCACTTAAGGGCCCCTGTAAAACGTTTACCAGGATTTCCTCGGAGGTCAGGGTAACATATTTTTCAGTTTTTGGGTCAAAATAGGAGAAAGTAACACTCGGAATGGGATATTTTCCCCGGTATGACGGCACTATAGTGTAACTATCGCTTACGGAACCTTCGTTACCGGTAATGGTACTTCTTACATTTTCATCGTGTTCTGGATCGTAAACTTCCAAGGCACTTGGAATAGCCAGTTTAGGGAGTTCAAAGAGTTTTAAGTTACCCTTTCCACTGACTTCCACTTTGGCCTGAAGGGATTCGGAAGCGTTCAAATGGGTCTTGCTCGCAGTGACCGAGAAATCGAATTTTCCCACGGCTCCGGTAAAATTGGCCGGTTTTCCTTCCGTAGGCAATGGTTTTACATCTAGGGTACGGTTCCCTGCCGATACCGTTTTATTGGTCTGGTTCATAATTCGACCCCCGAAGAAATCCCTTCTATTTGTGGGTACGTCTACGGTTACCTCCAAGGAAAGGGGCTCTATTTCCAGTTTCCCGGTTTTCTGGGGATATAGTACCACCCTTTTTAAGACTACGGAACGATATGGTTGCCCGTTATACGTGCTATTATTCTGTACATCGTATTTGGTGACCGGCATATCCTGGCTCCAGAAATTATTGTATTTAGGATTGTCCAAGGCCCTAAAGTTGGATAAGCTGATACTATTTGAAAAATATAACTTGTACACCACGCTGACCGCCTCGTTGAGATATGGATTGGCTTTGGAAACTTCGGCTACCAAATGCAAACTTTCGTCTGCCACATCTTCTGCGGTCATCTGGTCGCTTGGCTTGTCCACGGCTGCGGTGACCTCTACTTCTTTGGGCATCGATTTATAGGTATGTCCATCAATTGCGATCGTAGCTTGTTTAATCGTAAATTTTCCCCGGGCCGTTGGCTGTAACATATAGGTATAGGTCTTGGAAAAACTACGTACCCCATTGATCCAAGAAGAGCTGATAGACTGGGATGGCCCCATGATGACTCTGAACCCCGAAAAATCCGGAGGGTTAAAATTATCCCCGTCCTTGTTCATGGTAAAATCTACCCGTAGCCTTTCATTGATTCCCAACTTATCCTTGCTAAGAGTCATTTCAAAGGTAACACCACCTTTATCCTGGCCCCTTAAGGCGAGGGCAAGAAATAAAAGTGGAAGTAGTGCTATGTACTTTTTAAGTGCCATGTATATTACCAATCTTTTTCATTCTTTATTTTGGAACCCTTTACTTTTTGGGCGTCCATTTTTTCCTGTACTTTTTTCTCCTCGTTCTGAGTAGCTTCCAAAAGGTTTCTTATTTGCTGGGGGGAGAGCTGATTGGGCCTTGGTTGCTGTTGCTGCTGTTGATCTTGGGGCTTGTCCCCTTCTTTGGGCTGCTGTTGTTGATCTTGTTGGTCTTCGCCCTCCTCTTTTTTATTGTCCTCTTTCTTTTCGTCCCCTTTATCGCCCTTATCTTTGTTGTCCTTATTTTGGTCCTTGTTCTCTTCCTTGTTGTCCCCTTCGTTCTTGTCCTTATCTTTGTTGTCCTGGTCTTTTTTATCCTTGTTGTCCTTGTTGTCTTTGTTCTGGTCGTTCTTTTTGTTCTCGTCCTGTTGTTTTTTTAGCAGTTCTTGGGCAAGCGCCAGATTGTACCGGGTTTCATCATCTTCCGGATCGTTTCTCAAGGCTTGCTTGTACGATTCTACTGCTTTTTCATATTCTTTGCGTTCCATAAAAACGTTCCCCATGTTATGATATGCATTGTGCTTGTCATTTTTGTCCGATGCGAGCTCCCCTGCTTGCTTATATCGGGAAAATGCTTCACTATAGGATTTGTTTTTATAGTAGGCGTTGCCCAGATTATAGGGAGCGGCCACATTTTTGTCACTCTTGGCAATAGCTCTCCTGTAATCGGCCTCGGCATCCACAAAGTTATTTTCCGAGAGCTCCTTGTTGGCCTCCCATGTAAGGTCCTTGGAAGCTCTTAGTGCTTTTGCAGCTGCCTTGTCCTCTTTCTTGTCCTTTTTTTCGCTTTGGGCATAGGAAACAAGACAGACAAAAAATAGGATGTATACTATTTTAGCTTTCATTATTTAATTATATATGAGCAAGTTTGATCAAGGTTCAGGCTCAAGTATCAAATTCAAAAATTCTGGTCTACTTGACTAATCTTTATTCTTTTCTCTCTATTCCAATTCCTTCTCGTTAAACAGGTTCAATTTTTTGAGCCACTTGGTCTTTCGATCCAACAGGAATATATCCAAAAATAGGAACAAAAGTCCAGCGGCCAAAAACCACTGAAACTGATCCTTGTATTCGGTAAATTGTTTGGCCTCAAATTCCGTTTTATCGATCATATTCAATTGATCCTTGATAAAATCAACGGCTTTGGCTGTATTGTCCCCATTGATATATTGCCCATTTCCGCTATCGGCAATATCTTCCAGGAGTTCTTCGTTCATTTTGGTAATGACCACCTCCCCATTGGCATCTTTTTTAAGACTTTCTACGATCCCGTTTCTTTTAATGGGAATGGGCGCACCTTTTGTGGTTCCTACCCCTATAGTATATATGCGGATACCGGCTTCCTTGGCCTTGTCCACGGCATCCTGGGTGGTGCTACCGGAATGGTCCTCCCCATCTGAAATTATAAAGAGTACCCTGTTGGTCTGGTCGGCATCATCGTAATAGGTGGTGGCCAAATCAATAGCTTGGTCAATGGCGGTACCTTGTGACGAAAGCATATCTGTATTCATGCTTTGCAGGAACATTTTCGCCGCCCCAAAATCTGTTGTAATCGGCAATTGGGGGTAGGCCTGGCCGGCATATGCTATGATTCCGATACGGTCACTTCCCAGTTGGTTAATAATTTCTGAAACCAATCGCTTTGCCTTTTCCAACCGGTTTGGGGCGATATCCTCGGCAAGCATACTCTTGGAAACATCAATGGCAAATACAATATCTACACCTTCCCGCTTAACCGTTTCCAGCTTGGTCCCAATTTTAGGATTTACCAGTCCAAGTGTCAGAAATGCCAGACCGAACAGTAAAAAAACAAGCTTTAGGGTCGACTTAAAGTTAGACCGGTTGGGTGTCAACCGCTTTAACAAATTTAGGTCGGCAAACTTTTTCTGGGTTTTCCTTTTCCAGATTTGTAGGACCACAAAAAGAACGACCATCACCGGAATGATGAAGAGCAAATAAAAATATATTTTTTCGTCTAATTGTATCATGTTTTTTTCGTTTGGAGCTCATGGTTTGGAGTTGATCAACCCCAAACAACAAACCCTGAACATTTTTATATAAAACTACGGAATACGGTATTCCGCATTAACCATTCCAAAAGAAGCAAGGCTCCCGCCAGAAACACCCATGACCGGAATTTTTCTTCGTACCTATAGTATTTGAATTCCTCGATATCGGTTTTTTCCAGTTTGTTGATCTCGTCATAAATAGCTTCCAATTTGTCGTTGTCGGTAGCCCTAAAATATTTTCCCCCCGTAATTTCCGCGATGTTTTTTAAGAGCCCTTCATCGATCTCCACGGGTCGCATTCCGTACCTAAAAGATCCATCGGCATTGTAGGCAATGGGCGAAAGGGCATTTCCATTGGAACCCAAGCCAATGGTATATGTTTTTATACCGTATTCGGTGGCCAATTCTGCTGCCGTCTGCGGTTCAATAAAGCCGGAATTGTTTACCCCATCGGTCAATAAAATAATGACCTTGCTCTTGGCCTTGCTGTCCTTAAGTCGGTTTACGGCAGTGGCCAGGCCCATTCCAATTGCGGTGCCGTCGTTCAACGTCCCATAGGTGATGGCTTTTAAAGCGTTTAGTACAATGGCCTTGTCACTGGTTATCGGGGTCTGGGTATAGGCCTCGCCCGCGTATACTACCAACCCTATCCGATCGTTGGGGCGCTTCAGAATAAAATCCGAGGCCACTTCTTTTAATGCAGCCAACCGATTGGGCTTCAAATCCCGTGCCAACATACTGGAAGATACATCGATGGCCATGACAATATCGATTCCTTTGGTGGTTTTGGTCCTGGACGAGATATCCTCGGTCTGTGGCCGGGCCAAAGCCGTGATAATCGCTGCAAGGGCCAGGAGCCGAAATACAAATAATAATGGCTTCAATCTGGTTAGCAGACTGTCCGAAGAAAATCCCTTGATACTGGATATTCTTAAGGAAGCCGTTTCTTCCTTTCGCTTAAAGAAATACCATACGGCTGCCAATGGTAGCAATAGTAGCAACCAGAAAAACCCAGGATTGGCAAATTGGATATTCTCTAACATTTATACATCTGTTTTTACATCAACGGATACCAAAATCCGCTCAACAATTTGTTCTGCATAGGAATCCCCGTCCATCCAAGTCAGCAATATCAGCTGTTGAAAACCCTTGCCCCCAAAACTTAAAATGATGTACTTTCCTTTTACGAGATCTTCAGATCCGGGGAGTTTAAATTTGCCGTTACCATAGGTTTTGAGCCCTTTTACGCCGGACATAGTACTAAATTCCTCCTTTTTGGTCACAATATTCTTGGCACCTTTGTCTTCCAGATTTTTCAATAGTTGTTCGATGGTTTTGTCAAAATCGGGATCTGTAGGCTGGGTAAACTCCGTTGATGTTACCGCAATCGTGAAGGGCACTTTAGGTTCTTGGTACATAAAGGTCTGCATATCCTTGATCTGAGCCTTGGCCTGGGCAGGGATTTTCACATCTTGTCTGATCAATACCTTTGGGGTAGATACGGTTATGGGCGGATAACCATACGTACTGTTGATCCATTCCCCGTCCAATAATTTTTTGGTAGGGTGTCCGGTTATGGAATCCCATACCAGTGTTGGTCCATAATACGCGGTAATGGCACCCGCGGAAATCAGCAAAACCCCTATGGCTACAGCACCGGTCACCAACCATTTTTTGCGCCGTTGTTTATGGGCCAGTTCAATCAGGTATTCTTCCTTCTGCTGTAATTCTTCCTCCGTAGGCTCCGGTAGCGCCTCTTTGGTCCTGGTTACGATTTGTTCTATGGATTTTCGATCCTGCTCGGCAACGGAGGTTTCCGGTCTGGACTTGGCGAATTTTACAAGATCCGCGGTTTCCAAGATCCGCTTAAACTGATGGATGGTTTCATTGTCCAATTTTAGCTCCCCAGAATCCTTGAGCAATTCTATTTTGCCTATCAACTGATCGGTCGTACTTTCCAGGGCCGAAATATGTACGTCCTCTTCCAGATAGGAACGTACAATTGCCGTTAGTTCGGAGTAGTACTCCTTGTATTCCGACTGGATAAGATATTTGGAATTTTCCAACCTTTTCAATTCCAGCATGGCCCGATCAAATGGAGGCAATAAGGCTTCTTTTTCCGCTTCTGTCAATGGCTTTTTGCGGAATACGAACCAGTAGAGCAGGCCTCCGACTACCAAAAGGCCCAAAAGCACCCACAGCAATGTTCTCCAAAGATCCATATGGCTTTTTTGAACCTCCATCAATCCTTTAATGTCGTACATTCTTTGGGCCAAGGTATCAACAGGTACCGTGGCGACATTGATCCTTACCGAATCCGTAAAATAAGGTTTGTCGTTTATTAGAATTTTCTGTCGGGGCAGGGTATAGGCGCCAGAATCAAACTGGGTAATCGTGTAAATTTTTTCAAGGGTGACCTTATCCAGTTTTTTTAAAGTATCGGTTTTTAGGGCCTCCACGACCTCCATCGGGGAAAACGTCTGTCCTTCGGGGAAGACAACGTGTGCAGTAGAATCCGCATCGACAGAAACCTTATAATGAATCTGTTCCCCAATTCTGATATTGGTAGTATCTATGTTTGACGAAACGGAGGGTTGGGATTGTGAAAATCCATTAAATCCGACCATACAAAAAGCAAATACAAAAACCGGCAGAAAATATGCGGCATTGCGAACATGGCATCGCAAGCATTGCGATGCTTCCTTCGTACTTCGTACTTCGTATTTCTTACTTCCCACTATCCCCTTCGCTTAAAATAGCCCAATAATTTTTTCACATAACTTTCATCGACCCTACAATTGAGCACCCCGCAGCCAGATTTTGTAAACACATCCTGAAAATAATCTACCCGGTCCCTATTGTATTTGCTATAGGCCAATCTCACCTTTTTGGATTGGGTATTAACCAGTCTCAACGTCCCGGTCTCTGCGTCTTCCATTTGTACCATACCAAGATTGGGGATGGTTTCCTCCCGTTCGTCATATACCCGTATTCCCGTAAGGTCGTGTTTCTTACCCGTGATCCTAAGTGTTTGTTGATAGTCGTCGCAAATAAAATCTGAGAGCACAAATACGATTGCCTTCTTTTTCATTACGTTGGTCAGGAATTTTAAGGCCCCGGCAAGGTCGGTCTTCCGGCTTTCGGGCTTAAATTCCAACAACTCCCTTATGATACGCAGTACATGGCTCTTCCCTTTTTTAGGGGGAATATAAAGTTCGATCTGATCGGAGAACAGGATCAACCCTACCTTATCGTTATTTTGCATGGCGGAAAAGGCCAGGGTGGCGGAAATCTCTGTGAGAATCTCGTTCTTGAACTGATTAACGGTCCCAAAGAGTTCCGAGCCACTCACATCTACCATAAGCATCATGGTAAGTTCCCGTTCTTCCTCAAATACCTTTACAAAGGGCTCATTATACCGTGCGGTAACGTTCCAGTCAATGGAGCGTACGTCGTCCCCGAATTGATATTGGCGCACCTCGCTAAAGGTCATACCCCTCCCTTTAAAGGTAGAGTGGTATTCCCCACCAAAAATATGGTCGGAAAGACGGCGCGTCTTTATCTCGATCTTACGTACTTTCTTAAGTAGCTCCTTGGTATCCATTTGTTCAATGCACGGTATACAGCAAACGGTATTCAGTAAAAAGAGGCAGAAATCAAAATCTTAATTTTGAACTGCCTACTGCTCACTGAGTACTGCCCACTGGTTTAAGGTACTTCGATCTCGTTGACGATCTTGTTGATGATTTCTTCCGAAGTAACGTTTTCGGCTTCTGCCTCGTAGGTGATTCCGATACGATGGCGCAGTACGTCATGTATAACGGCCCGCACGTCTTCTGGTACTACATAGCCTCTCCTTTTTATAAAGGCATAGCATTTGGCCGCACTGGCCAGGTTGATGCTTCCCCGAGGCGATGCCCCAAAACTGATCAAGGGTTTTAGATTTTCCAGATTGTATTTTTCCGGATATCGCGTGGCAAAAATAATATCCAAAATATATTTTTCTATTTTTTCGTCCATATAGACCTCACGGACGGTCTTTTGGGCACTCAAAATCTGATTGACCGAAACTACCGGCTTAATATCGCTATAACTGCCTTGAAGGTTCTGACGGATGATCAATTGTTCCTCGTTTATCTTGGGATAGTCGATTACCGTTTTTAACATAAATCGGTCTACCTGGGCCTCGGGCAATGGGTAGGTTCCTTCCTGTTCTATAGGGTTCTGGGTGGCCATGACCAAAAATGGCTTGTCCAGGATAAATGTCTCGTCCCCAATGGTAACCTGTTTTTCCTGCATTGCCTCCAGTAGTGCCGATTGTACTTTTGCCGGGGCCCGGTTAATCTCATCCGCCAAGACAAAGTTGGCGAAAATTGGCCCTTTTTTAATGGAAAAGTCGTTGAGCTTCATGTTGTATATCATGGTGCCCACTACGTCTGCGGGTAAAAGATCGGGGGTAAACTGAATCCTGCTAAAACTTCCGTGAACCGCTTTTGCCAAGGAATTGATGGCCAAAGTTTTAGCCAATCCGGGAACACCTTCCAACAATATATGGCCCTGTCCCAGAAGGCCGATGAGCAAACGTTCAATCATGTGCTTTTGTCCCACGATAGCTTTGTTCATCTCTAAAATAAGTAAGTCGATAAATGCGCTCTCTTTGGCAATCTTCTCGTTCACCGCACTTATGTCGACCAAAGTATTTTCTTCCATATTTTTGCTTTTTTTATACCTAAGGCCTGTTTAAATAGGAGCCATGGATGTAATTATGTTAAAATGCACCGCAAATTGAAAATTAATTTAGATACAGGCTGTTAATGTATGGTTAAATATTGTGGTAATGCCCAAGTTTTATGAAGAGTTTAAGGGATATATTTTATAATTTGATGGCCCACTCATCGGTACAGGTAAAAAGGCTCCAAAACCCGTTAATGGAAATATAGGATATTTAAAGGGAAGAAATATATTAAAATTAATTTATATGAAACAAAAAGAACCCAATAATACTTCCTTTCAAGGGGGAAGACAGGAAGGGTTATGCGCTCTCATCACCGGTGCGACAAGCGGTATTGGTCGGGCCACGGCAGAATTGTTCGCGGCCAATGGAATACATCTGATACTTTGTGGCCGAAGACTAGATCGGCTCTCGGAATTGAAGCAGAAGCTGGGGTCCCAAACGAAGGTACACCTATTGAATTTTGATGTAAGGGAAAAGGAAGCTGTTTTTGAGTCGATCTCCTCCTTGCCCCCAGCTTTTTCCCAAATAGATATCCTAATCAACAATGCCGGCAACGCCCATGGATTGGATACGATAGAAAATGGCGACCCTGAGGATTGGGATGCAATGCTAGACATCAATGTAAAGGGATTGTTATATGTTTCGAAGGCCGTAATGCCACAAATGGTGGATCGGAAATCGGGCCATATCATCAACATTGGGTCCATTGCCGGTAAGGAAGTTTATCCCAAAGGCAACGTGTATTGTGCGAGTAAATATGCGGTAGATGCCATTACCCAAGGGATGCGGATAGACCTTAATCCGTATGGGATCAGGGTGGGGTCCATAGATCCGGGTGCCGTAGAGACCGAGTTTAGCGAAGTACGGTTCAAGGGGGATTCGGAGCGGGCCGCCTCGGTTTATAAGGGGTTCAAGCCACTAAAGGCCGTGGACATTGCAGATATTATCCATTTTGTGGTCACGCGACCCTACCATGTGAACATTGCCGACCTAATTGTGCTGCCTACGGCCCAGGCAAATGCGACGGTTATTAATAGAGGCTAATTTGCCATTATATGGTCTCGCATAAATTTTATCTAGCGAAGATATTAAGGTGCTCCCAAGGGTTTATGTTTATGAGTTTATCATTAGTTCCTGAATGTCAACGGATAAATCAATATAGATTCAGATAGAATTATTTGTAATATGTTCAAAACGTCAACTGATTTATACTTTCAACCCAATATCACATTAATCCTGTAACTTAATAATTTCCTACAAAGTCATGATCAATAAGCGCCTTCTCGTAAAGAACCTGCTCGCCCATAACGACGAGAACAGCTTTTATGACAAGAAGCGGTTTGTGGATATTGGCCAGCGGGAAGGAAAGGCCAAATTCTTAAAGCATGTATGTGCGCTGGCCAATAGCAATCCCAATAACAATTCCTTTATTGTGATCGGGGTAGAGGACGAGGACAATAAGATCGAGGGCGTCGATTTCTTTGATGATAGCAAGATTCAAAATTTGGTCAACGCCTACCTAGATAATCCGCCATTGATTTCCTATGAAAACATTCCTTTTCCCCATTTGCCCGAAGGTAAGGTGGTGGGTTTGGTGACCATAAAATCTTCGGGAAAGGTGTGCGCCTTGCGCAGAAATATATGGAAATATTACGGAGGTTCCGTTTATTTTCGTGAGGGAAGCATTAGTCTGCCGAAAGCTTATGGAGTGGAACTCAAGGATATCAATTCGGAAATCGTGGCCACCATCGAACAGCATGCCAAGAACAATATTGAGCTTACCTTGGACGGGGTAATCGATTTTATCAATGTCAGGCACGGTGACCTGACGAGTAGCTACAAGGTGTTCAAGGAACAGTTTGTGGTCTGTTGGGCAGGAAGTCAAAAAAAGGTAAAAAGTGAAACCTATTATTCCAGGGTAGATATTGAACTGATCAACGAGCAGGTAAAACTGTTTTATTCCGCCTTGGACGAGATTACGATAGCATTTGATGAAAAATCCTTTACCACAGTGGAATATGTACAGTTGGGTCTTGGGGGTGAACAAAAATACTATCCTTTGGAAAAAATGATAATTACCTTTTCCGACAATGGTACGTACCATATTAACAGTGACCTGATTTTTGAAGCCCCCCAATACAATCGGAAGACATTGCACCATATTTACAACGCCAATAATGCGGTCCTTCAAAAATTGGAAAAAGGGGTCACCTTAAATCCGTCGGAGGTCGAAGATTTAAAACAGTTCCCTGCTACACATCTTATCTGCTATCTCAACGGATTCGAGGAGGCCAAGGACATTATGGAAAATGCCCGCCAGATCCTAAAAGGGTTTGACCCCGCAATTTACCGTTCTTTAAAGGAATCATTAAGGGTTATGCGCAAAGTACGGTACAACTAGACCCCCATGTCCCCAATCCTCTTTTTTATCGTCGGATTAATTGTCCTTTACCCGGTACAGCAGCATTTTGTTCTGTGTGTTCATGGGCAGCCCCAATAGTTGCTTGGAAGGAAGGTACAGAATGTCTCCCACGCTCCTTTCGGCACTAAAAAAGGGAGTTACCGTACCGTCCTTCGAAATTTTATACAGGGATCCCGTAGACCAGTCCGATACTAAAAAGGTAGAGTCGTTATAGGTTTGGAGTCCGTCCAAATTCCCTACAGGTTCTACGGTGATCGGAGTTATTTTTTTGCTGGGGATATCCAGCTTTAGCAAACGTCCTTTGGGATTGCTATTGGCATTGTCCGCACTTCGCTTTCCCCAAGCCGCAATATACAGGGTGTTGCCATCGATCAAAAGTCCGTTTGGATCTTCCAGATCATCGGAAGTAATACAACTTTCAAATTTTCCGTTGGCGTCCAATTTGTAAATTGAGGAGGTGGCCATATCGGAAACATAGACATTCCCTTCATTGTCTACGGCAACATCGTTTAAAAATTCGGCATCCTTGCCCGGATATTTTTGCAAAATCTTACCCGTATTTAGATCTGCCTCCACAAGTTCGGTTATATCGGAAACATAGAGTTTGTCCTTATAAAGAGCAATTCCCTTGGGGTCGTTTAAACCTTGAACAAAGTTGGCTTCCAAGATTTGCCCCTCCAAGGAAACTTTGGCAATGGACCCGTCGTTGGGCTCTTTTTCCCCTTGGACCGACACGTACAGCACGTTTCTATCGGCATCAAAAACCACCGATTCGCAATGGGCCAGGCCCTGAACTTCGGCAATAAGTTCCAGTTTAGGCGCAGCAGCTTCCAATTTTGCGGTGTCCTTGATCTTGGACCCCTCCTTACAACTAAAAAGCGCAGTACCTAATACTAGGACTGGCAGTATTTTTTTTATTGACATGGGAATCGGGTTTTGATTATTGTTGAAAATCACGAAGATAAAGGATAATGGCCAACGTCCTGTTTTTTTGAGATGTCCTTTAGGTAAGGATTGTAGGTTTTTAATTAAATTTACTTCTATTTAACAAGACCTCGTAGCTCAGTTGGTAGAGCAGTTGACTCTTAATCAACGGGTCCAGAGTTCGAGTCTCTGCGGGGTCACGAGATACAATGGGCAGGCGAAAATCTTACTTTTGTTCTGCCTTTCTTTGATGATTTGTCAATCGATTTGACTGGGCAATAATGGTATAGTCCATTATTATTGCAGTTTTCCAAGAATAAATTGGAGGATTGCCTTCCCTTTAGGTGTTTCACCATTATATTCTGGATTTAAAGCCGCCGTATTATTATTTTTTGATGAGTTGTATAGAATCTGATCAAGAAGGTAGTCTTTTGGGCGTAGGTGTTCCAAGATTTTTCGATAATGTGCAATGGCCATTTCCCCTGCCATTTGATAATCCAAATCCTTGTTTATGACCCCGGCCTCCGTAACGGCGATATGTCTACCAGAAGGCAAGGTACTTCGCAAACGGTCGATTTGACCATAATCGAACTGGCTTATATCATTCTTGTTTTGGATATATAGATGTATCGTAGCGTTGAGTTGCCTATTGGGATATTTATTTTGAATGGCAGTAGTCAACACTTCGTTCCAATGCTCCATAACTGCGTTTGCACCAGGGTTCGACCTTGTTGGAGCAAAAATAAGATAATAAGGCAAGTGAAACTGGTCTAGTTGTTTCCAATAGGCGGGAAGGATGATGTCCACATATTTCTCCGGGGTTACTTCTTCCGTTACCTCTTCAAAGCTGGTGTCCCCGCGAGCATATTTTGGCAGATAATATTCGTTCATCATCTCGATAAAATCGAAATGTGCATCAACGTCCAGCCATTTCTTTATAATGTTCGCTTGATTGACTGGACTATCGTTTCCGTTGACGACATAAATGAAGCGAATTCCATGTTTTTTTTGCAAGGCTACCCAATTGGATATTCTATCTTTCGTCCAATCGTTGCCATAGGTAAGCTGGGATTGGGTCCCGCCTGTTACCCTTACTACTAGATTTTCTTTAATGTCTTTAGATTTTATTTGGTCGAAATAACTGTTGGCATAGCCTGTTTGCTGGATTACTTCTAACGTTCCTTTAGCATTAAAACCGAAAAAGGGGAGGTTCCAAATGTCTGAGGGAATATCTTCCTCGTTAGGGCGATTATTGGAGCAATGTACACAGGCAAGTCCGGCAAAGAGTATTAATAGCTGAGGTAATGCGGACAATTTTCTGAACATTGGATTTGTTTTAATTTCTAAATTTGGTTTTGTCTTGAGGTTGTTTGTTTTTGGACTTTTATAAAACACAAAGGTTTAACGTGCTTTTTATTAACTTTAGGCAACCCGACGAATAGTTGGGAGATTTTTCTTAATTCTCCAATCTGCTTCCAAAGATGGTTCCGAGCATCATGAAATCCTTACCACGATTTCTAGAGAGGGCCTCTTTAAAGGAGTCGGGATGTAACTTAAATAATTATCGCTGATGGCCCAACTAGAACGTAGAAAATTCATCAAACTATCCGCTACTGCCGGTCTGGCCACAACCCTCTGGCCCCCGTTGGTTCAAAAAGCCTTGGCCGTAGAGGCCCACAATGCCTCCCGTTCCATAAAGGATGTGGAGCATATTGTTATCCTGATGCAGGAGAATCGATCCTTTGATCATTATTTTGGTGCAATGAAAGGGGTGCGTGGATTTGGAGATCGTTTTCCGATTCCCTTGGAGAGCGGTCAGCGTGCTTTTTATCAGTCTGACGGAAAAAAAATAGTTCCTCCCTATCGCGCCGATCGTAAAACCACGAATGCAGCTTTGATCAAGGGGACCCCTCACGATTTTGCGGATACTCAGGCTGCTTGGAACCAGGGAAAGTATGGTTATTGGCCGTTGTTCAAGACCCCTTTCTCAATGGCTTACTATACAAGGGAGGAGATCCCCTTTCAGTATGCCCTTGCCGAAGCTTTTACCCTTTCCGATGCCTACCATTGCTCCATAGCAACTGGTACAGATCCCAACCGTATCATGTTTTGGTCCGGGTCAAATTTTGACCCCAAAAAGCGCGAAGCAGGGATCAACTGTACAGACAAGGATTCGGAACCCGTAAACCTGAGATGTTGGATAAAGGGTGAGATGCCCGAGCCAGGATATACCTACAACGGCAATGCGTTTACCTGGCCCACCATTCCGGATATACTGGAAAAGGAGGGAATCAGTTGGAAGATATATCAAGATCCCAACGATAATTGGACCGGAGCTATGCACGGCGGACTTGCCTTTGAGAGTTTCCGAAATGCCAAGCCGGGATCTCCAAATTACGAGAAGGGAATGCGGCACTGGTCGCTCCAAGATCTGGAGAACGATGTTAAGAACAAAAAACTACCCCAGGTCTCCTGGGTATTGCCTTCCACGGATAATTCGGAACACCCAGGTGCCCCCTCCAGCCCTTACCGGGGCGCAGACTTTACACATGAGGTACTAACTGCCCTCACTGCCAACCCCGAGGTGTGGAGCAAGACCGTTTTCTTTCTGACCTTTGACGAGAACGACGGACTTTTTGATCATATTCCCGCACCGGCGGTCCCTTCCTATAATCTGGACAAAACGCTCGCCGGCAAATCTACCACAGATCTCGCCGGGATGTATTTTCATAATGATAAGGATCCGTTTGACCTTTCATCTGAATTTAAGGATGATAGTGAAAATGTAGGGGTCTATCATGACAGACGGGATACAATTTCGGGAAATATCCGTCCTTGGGGATTCGGGCCCCGGGTGCCGCTTTATATCATTTCCCCATGGAGCAAAGGGGGATGGGTAGATTCCCATGTGGCGGACCATACTTCCGTTGGGCAGTTTATCGAAAAGCGTTTTGGGGTAACCATTCCCGCTATTAGTCCTTGGCATCGTGCCGTAAGCAGTGACTTGGTCTCGGCCTTTGATTTTGTCACGCCAAACGACCCTGTGTTTCCCGTTATGCCCGAAACCGCCAACTACCCTGCCCTGGATGCCGCATCCAAGCTTTTGCCGCTCGCGGCTGCCCCAGCGAATCCTATGCCGCTTTATCAAGAAAAGGGGACTCGGTATTCCCGGCCCCTTCCATATCGACTAAATGTAAATATCAAAAGGTTGGAAAATGACGATAAGATCAATCTGGTTTTTGAAAACCAGGGCAAGGCCGGTGCCGTTTACCATGTATACGACCTAAATCACCTAGACCGTATTCCCAGACGTTATACGGTAGAGGCAGGCAAGTCCCTTGCGGACGACTGGGAGGTAAGGCCAGACCAAGGCTCCTATGACCTGGAGGTTTATGGGCCTAATGGGTTCTTTCAAAAATTTTCAGGAAACATCAATTCCGAAGAACCTGAAATCACCGTGGATTACGATTACAGCAAGGGAGGAATAAAGGTTGTGGTCCATAATCCTGAAAACTCTTCAATGCTTACAAAAATTTCTTCAAATGCTTATGATTACGGCGGGCCGTGGATCTTTGAAATTGCAGGCGGAAAAAGGAAGAAAATGAAATGGTCCTTAAAAAGCAGCGGCAACTGGTACGATTTTTCGGTAACCGTTGGAAACGACTTTGTGTACAGGTATGCAGGAAGGGTAGAGACAGGAAAGCCCAGTGTTAGCGATCCGGCTATGGCCATGGAAATCTAAGGGTTCCTTAGCCACAATTAGATCGGATCAGCTCCCAATATTTAAGGGAGATCTCTTAATACAATGCCGATCGCGGTGGATACCACACTTATTCTGCTCGTTTAAATGCACCATTTATCGCTTAGGTGAATTTTGGTCGCCCACCGTTTATGGGATTTTTTTTACGCTTCAACCAAACTTTTGCAAAACACCGAAAAACAGTGTGTTACAGCGATGCAATTCGTGTGGTTAGGGGGATTGTTGAGTTCTTTACACAACAAAACCCAAGTCATGAAAACCTTAATTACCTTAATTTTTGTTCTTGTTATCGGATTCACTGCCCAAGCTCAAAACCCTACGGAGCTTGTAAAGGTAAAAACAATTACCACGACCGTTGTTGATTCTTCTGCAAAACAAAAAATCGTAATTAATACCGAAAACAGTGTTTCCGTAATATTTATATATAAAAACGGCAAGATTAAGAAAGCTTTGTCTTTTACTACACCTAAAGACAAAGCTATATTGGCCTAACGGATTTTATTAAACAGTATAATATTTATTTCCCCAAATATAACCTGTCCAGCATTGCTGGAATTAAATCTTACTGTTATGATCTTATTCTCCCTTTTACTACCTGTATTTGTATTTCTTAGTTACACCATTCTTTTTCCAAAGACAAAAGGAGTGCTACGCCCTATTAATGTGCCGATAGAGCCTCGCAATTTGGGAAATCGCCGATCTTGAGCTCCATTCGGAGAAAAGGTTGGCTAAGCCCCCAACATGGGCAAGTGCTTGATCTTGTGATAGGTCAACGCCATGGCAATGCAATGCTTTAATTCCTTTTCAGGTAGCTTATCATTGGGTTTAAAAACGATAGCCCTGTTGCCCTCAAATTGAAGGATGTCCTTATAGATCGCCTTAAATGTAGGGACCAATTTGGAGGTGCACTTAAAATAGAGTGCAAACTGCTCGGGGGTTTTTGCTTTCCAATCCATTCTAATCGTGCTTCCGTATCTGGTAAGATAACTGGGTTCGCCCCATTTAAGTGTTTCTTCCAGCTTATCCAAGCCATCTATTTCGGTGGCCGTGCCTATGACCATTTCCCTTAGTTTTAATAACTGGGGCTGCACCTCTACAGGGTATCTGTCAAAAACATCACTAACTTTTGGGTCACTGGTCAATTCCATATTATCGATTTACTGGTTCAGTCAATGGGCTGAATAAATTTTCGCCAAATAACAAACAGGGTTCAATCCTAACCTTCTAAAGGCCGAGGCAAGCGATACAGTTTCGAGGGATCTTTATTCAATTTTTTTCATTTCAACCCAAAAAGGGAATATGCTCTTATCGCCAATAGAATAGTAAGGTATCAAATCGCCATCCATTTTGGGGAAAAATACGTTTTTCATCTCAATAATATCGGTATCCTCTTTTTCATTTCTTATTTGTTTTACCAAAGTGTTTACCTCTAAATACATTCTTCCATTTGCTTTTACAGGCTTAATGAATTTGAATTTTATGTCATAATGGCCTTTCTCGATCTTCACTTTCCACTTCCCATATATTTCTTCTTGTGCCCAAATTCCCCTTTGTCCACCGGCATCGTTCCTGTTGAGTATTACCGGGTTTTCGTAAGGGCTTCCTATAACAATAGGGGGTTGGTCAACCAGATTTTTAGAAGTGATTAAATCATTGTACGTTTTATCCAGTTCTTCCTTAAGCTTATTTGCAACCCTTTGATTTTCTGGTACGATGCTGTGCTGCTCGTAAGGATCTTTTTCCAGGTCGTACATTTCAAAATCAGTAATCGGGGCATTGTAATCCGTCTTTCCGACCAGTTTAAAATTCCCTTTTCGCAAGGCCATATTATAGTAGGGTTCCGGATAGCGTCTGGTCCAGTAAAAAAATAGGGATCTGTCCGTCCAATCCACGGTTTCGCCCAACATTACCGGAAGTAAGCTTTTGCCATCAATTATTCTTTCTTTGGGCAATTCAACATTGCATAATTGCGCCAACGTCGGCAAGATATCAATATGGGCGGCCATGGTTTCTATATCCCTATTCTTCCCAAAAGCTGAAGGATAGCTTATATAAAATGGCACTCGGACACCCCCTTGATAAACATCTCCTTTGCGACCCCTCATGCCGCCCACATATCGTGATTGTTGGGGGCCATTGTCGGTCATAAAAATAACGATGGTATTATCCGCAAGTTTTAATTCCTCCAGTTTTTTTAAAATCTTTCCAATATTGTCATCGATGTTCGTGACCATGGCATACACTTTTCTGGCATCCTCCTTATCTTTTTCCGTCATCTCGGCTAAGTCTCGGTCGTCGTCCCCAAAACCAGATGTTGGATCAATGTCCTTATACCGTTGATAATATTTATCGGGAACCTGCAAGGGAGTATGGGGAGCGTTAAACGCGAGATAGCAAAAGAACGGGGATTCTTTGTTTTTTTCGATAAAGTTTATCGCCTGTTCCGCGAAAATATCCGAGCAATAGCCTTGGTAGGCCTCTTGTTTGTTATTGTGCCAAAGGACGGGGTCAAAATAGCTCCTGTCCCCTTGAAAATAGGTTGTAATATCCCCAACTTGCCCCATACCACCAGAAAGGTGGATCAATGATTCGTCAAAACCTTGATCGCTAGGCCTGCTGGGGAAATTGTCGCCCAAATGCCATTTGCCGAAAATTCCCGTCTTGTAGTTGGCTTGTTTAAGCATTTCGGCCATAGTCACCTCGTCCGATGCCATTATGGCTCCCCCGTTATAGGTATCCCTTACGCCCGTACGCAACGAATAGCGCCCGGTCATAAGGCTCGAACGTGTTGGGGCGCACACAGGGGAAACATAAAAGTTGTTAAAGCGTATGCTTTTACGTGCAAATTCATCGATTACGGGAGAGTGTACGTTTGGATTTCCCGTTATTCCGAGGTCACCGTAACCCTGATCATCCGTAATGATAAGAATGACGTTTGGATGTGCTTTTTCCTGTGCAAAGCACGTTAATGAAAATAACGACAAAAAGAAGGATATAATAAAAAGGATGTTTTTCATTTTAAAGCGAATAAGTTAGTATAATTATTTGGCAATAAAAGGATTAGAAAATATAGATGATCTAGTTTAGATTTGTGTTAATTTTCTTATTTTCTGTATAAGCGGTCAAAAATATTGTAAGTTTTTTTTCATGTTTTTCATTTCTTTTGCTCGCCCAAAAGAAACGAAACAAAGAAAAAGGCGCCTTATCCGATGAATTTTTTCGACAACTGGGTCGAAAAACCGTGGTCGAAACTCCGCGTCGCTACGTTCCTCCGCTCCTGTTCTCGGAGCTTTCGCCCACTATTCTGCGGATAAGGATTTTTGCTTCGCATGCCCCGTAATTTTAATAACACTAGTTTGACCTAGAACCATTAAATTTTAGTAAGAATTCTTGTTCTAAGCAAACAGATCCAAGATAGGTTTTCCCTGACCATCGGGGGTGGTATAGAACGGCCGCCCCTCGATGACATAATTGGTTTCGGGATCTATGCCCAAGGCGTGATATATGGTTTGGTGTACCTGGTCTATTACCACCGTATTCTCAATGGACGAGCAAGGTCTTTCATCGGCGGTTTTGCCGTAGACCAATCCTTTTTTAACGCCCCCTCCCCACATGAGGATAGAACTGCCATCGGTGAAATGTCGGTGCATTCCATAAAATTTCTCGTCGTTGATTATATCGGGTTGATCAACCTGGTCCTGAACTTTTTGACCGGGGCGACCTTCGAGCAGGGCATCCCTGCTAAATTCACTGGCCAGAATAATAAGTGTCCTGTCCAAATGGCCCGATTCGTCCAAGTCCTTGATGAGCTGGGCAACCGGGCCATCGATAAGTTCCTTCATTTTTACGGTGCGGGTATGTCCGTTCTCATGGGTATCCCACCCAAGAAAGGGTTCGTACTCCGTTGAAACGCTTACGAACCGCGCCCCATTCATGGCGAGCCTTTTGGCGGTGAGGCATCCCAAGCCAAACCTGCCCGTATTATAGATATCGTACTTCTCCTTTGGTTCCAGGGTCAGATCAAAGACTTTGGATTCTGGGGAATTCAATAACCTATAGGATTGTTCCATGGACCGCATCAGGGATTCCCGCTGGTAATCGCTGCCCCTTTCCATTAACGGGCTCCTGTCGGTCAATTCCTTGTAGAGTTTATACCTTGCATCAAACCTTTTGAGAGACATGCCTTGGGGAGGCCGTACGCTATCCAGACCGCTGGAGGGATCGGGAATAAGAAACGGGCCGTATTCGCTTCCTAAAAAGCCAGCGGTGTGAAAGGCCTTTAATTCTTCGGCCTCCCCAACGGTAAACCGTTGGCCCATAGCAATAAACGGGGGGATGACCGGGTTTACCGGCCCCAGTTCCTTGGCAATCCAAGCCCCGATATGTGGCACCTGGACCGATTGTGGCGGTTCATAGCAGGTATGCCAATGGTATTGGTGTCTGGTATGGAGGATATGGCCAAGGTCTGCCGATTTATAGGATCGGATGATGGCTCCTTTGTCCATTACACTTCCAATGGATTCCAGCCCTTGCGAAAAATCCAACCCGTCCACGACCGTCGGTACCTTTGGAAAAGAACTTAAAATTCGTTTGCTCTCCATTCCCTTTGTGAACGGGGCATAGGCCTTGGGATCAAAAGTCTCGGTGTGGGCCATACCGCCAGCCATCCATAGTAATATTACGGTGTCTGCCCTGGAATTAATTTTGGGTACGCCCTGGCAGGAACTTAAAAAACTAGCGGCAGGAATAGTGGTGGCGGCAGCGGCAAGGCTAGCGGCCCCCATTTTCCTTATAAACTCCCTACGTGAATTTTCTGAATGCTCGTCCATAAAACCCTTCTTAATATATAAATTGAAATTCTGGGGAAAGCAAGGTCGCCCAAAATAGGTCCTGCAATCCTTCCTTCGTTGGGATATTTCCCAAAGCGCCCAACATAATATCCCTTTCTTTACTTGTTGGCTTTCTGCCTAACGATTTTGCATATAAGGTTTCCACAATAGTTTCCCCGTTATCATTGTATTTTTTTAGCCATTGGGTTGCACCTTCTTCCAGCACATGGTTAAAATACGACCCATTGGTGAGTTCCATTGCTTGTAGCAACGTAGCTTGATCGTCCCTTGTGGTGGTTACATTTTCCCTACTGGGGCGGCCAAGGGCCTTCATAAATGGATGTTGCCTGACCAGGCTGGCACGGGCAAAAGGGGGTACGTTGTCGTCAAAGGTGAAATCCAATAACATATCCCAATCCTTGGAACCAAAGTCTTTGGCGTTTTTCCATTGTTTGTCATCAAATTCCAATCGAGTCCAATCGTTGGAGGGATCTGCGTCCGTGCTTTTCCAACCCTTTTCGTTTGCGGATTGTACAATGGTTTGTAGACTGTCCTTTTGATCAATTTTCATGGCAAATAATACCCCGGCGGGGTTTGCGATTTTTCCTTCGTTTGTGCCTTCCAAGGCGATAATATTTTTCCCTGATTTTAGAAACTTGCCTACATCGACTTTATCCACTTTTTTCCAGTCCGTACCGGTGGCGACCTGTTGGCCGTTTAAATACAACACGTAGGAATGGTCCACAGAAATAAGTGCTTTGGCCTGGATGATCTCCTTGTCGGCCAAGCTGAACGTATGACGAAAATATCGCTTACCCGGTTCTGGCAATACATCCCTATCAAATTTTATTTCCCTATGCCATATCCTGTTAGGGGACAAGGTCTCACCGGCAGGGGCATAGGCCACGGCGTAATACATGGGTGAAATGATCTGGCTTACCGCATCGGAAAATTGTTCGGCGCTCATCCGCCTGATAATGGGTCCTTTGAATACATACTTGGCCGACTTAATTTCTTCCAAGTTTTCATAGTTTACCGTAGGGAGTTGATAGGTTTTGGAAGTCATTATAGTTTGTATCAACTGCTTCAGGTCGTAATTGGAATCGATGAGGTCCGCTGCCAGCCAGTCCAGTAAATCGCCATCCCACGGAGGGTTATCCATCGTATCGACAGGTTCTATGAGCCCTCGGCCCATCAGTCTTTGCCATATCCTATTGGTAATGGTCCGGTAGAGCCGGCCATTCTCCGGTTTTGCAATGATTTCCGAAAGCTGCCACAAACGCTCTTGTACGTTATCCGCATCTACGGATCCCAATTCCGGGTACAGAAAATTCACTTCGGCCATTTTCCCGAGGGGAATATCGCATCGGTTTAACTCCATTACCGAATCGGCAAAGATAGAGGCAAAGCCGTAGGTCTGTTCCAAGGTAAGGTTACTGACAAAGCTGTTGTGGCAAGAGGCGCACTTAACGTTGACGCCCATTAGGGATTGGCCAATATTCTGGGCGGCCTGCATTTCGGTACGCTGGCTGGCATTTACAAGACCCCTCCACTTAATACCTTTGATAAACCCTTCCGATTTCAGGCTTGGGTTTATCAATTCTTTGATCATGACGTTGTAGGGTTTGTTTGCCAACAGCGAATTGTAGAGCCAATCGGTAATTTGTTTTCTACCTCCCGTTATAAACCCGGTACCCGAGTAATCGTTCCGAAGCAGGTCGTTCCAAAAACTCAACCAATTTTGGGTATAATTTTGGTTATCGCTGAGGAGGGTATCGATAAGTTTGTCGCGTTTGTTGGGATCGGTATCGTTTACAAACCGATCGTTCACTTCCGGGGGAGGCAGCAATCCTACAATGTCCAAATAGGCGCGGCGTAAAAAAGTTTTGTCATCTACGGATTCTGGCCATTCGACCCCCTTCTTTTTAAAGTAGACCGCTATAAACTTATCTACCGGATGGGCTTCCCCCGTTTCTTCGGGCAACGTTGGCTTTGAGAGGGCAAGTTCCGCTTCGGGGAATATTTTTAACGCCCGATCCGACCAGTGGGCGCCTTTTTTGATCCATAATTTGATAAGGGCTATTTCGTTTTTCTTTAAGACCTTCCCCTTTTTGGGCATTACATCGTCGTCATTGGGGGAGAGGGAGATCCTTCTGTACAACTCGCTCTTTTCCGGATTTCCTGGCACGATCACCTCGCCGGATTTCCCACCCTTAAAAACGCCCCTTTTATTTTCTAAAACCAGTTCCCCCTTTTGTTTGTTTTCGCTATGGCATTGATAGCAATTATGTGCAAAAATGGCGCGTACCTCCAAATTAAGGTCGTCCAGTTGCGTCTCGGAAATCGTGTCCAATTGGCTTAATTGGGCCAGCAGTGCAACGCCCTTGCCATCGTCATAATCTTCGGAATTTCCGGGAAGAACACTGGTAAGATAATCTTCGCCATGGGTAAGGCTTGCCCCCAAATGACCGGTTATGGTCAAGGCAGTAACCGAAAGGATCAGTACGGACCGATAAGGCCAATAGGTATCCAGCCTACCTGTCATGGTCCTGTGCAGGACCATGGCAGTTATAGCGGCCAAAACAGCGGTGGCTATTCCTAAATTCTGATGGTCTTGTAGCAGCTCCCCCGAATAATCATCATAGGTACGGAGCAACCACCCTAGAACGGCGGACAAGGCCGCGAAAAAAGCACCCAGATACACCATCCAGTTGATACCTTGCCTTAGGTCGGGCCGCTTTTTGTTTAGGGTGAGGGTCTCCAAAAAAAGTGCAACCACCAATAATCCGATCGGAAAGTGCACGGCTAATGGGTGTAGTCTACCCAGTAATTTCAGTATCCAAATCCACGCATTTTCTTCCATATAAAATCACAGAAAGGTTCAATCTAGCCCTGCCAGTTGCCGATCAATGGTCAACTAATCCTTAGCCTGCGTAGCATTGTCCCAACTATCCGTTCTAAAGGACGATGCGGGCAAGAGATCCGTGTTATAAAGGGTCCCTATCACCCAGTTTCGCCAGGCATAACGTACGGCAATTGGTTTTGCGACTTTGTCGCTTTTGACAAGGACGTTCCTGCCTTTAACAATTTTGGCTTCCGCAGGATAGAACACCCGATCTGATCCAGCGATCTCAAAAGCCGTAAGTCCGTCATAGGAGTAGAGTCCGTTATCGGCATTTTTGAATTTCAGTAGAAGGCCACCGTCATTTTGCTCAAGGGAATCATAGATAGGCCCGGCGCCATCAATAGTTTTGTACCCATAGGTCTGGTTGAGGGCGTTGAACAAAAGCCTGTCCGCCACCTCTTTCTTCTTGGCGGGATGTATGCTGAGTTCCTCGCCAATATCCATGGTAATGGCAATACCGGAATTGGGTATCAAGTCCAAACATTGTAACTGGGTTTCCCGGATAAAGGCAGAATTGTCGAAGGTTTGGAATAAAGTATTATCGCCATCATATAGAAATGGGGCAATTTGAACGTAATAGAAGGGGAAATCCCCAATGCCCCAGCGTGCGCGCCAATCCTTTACCATGGCAGGAAAAAGCTTTTTGTAGTTCTCGGGCTCCTGCCGATTGGATTCCCCTTGGTACCACAAAACTCCTTTTATGGTGTAGGGAATCAAGGGTTGAATCATTGAATTGAACAAGGCAGTTGGGATGTGATTCGTCCCTTTAGTGATATCCACATCTGCTAGGTCTACGGCTTGATATTTACTTATTTCCTCCTTGCTTAACCAAGCCTGGACCGCACTACCGCCCCAGGAGGTATGGATCAAGCCTACGGGCACGTCTAAGATCTCTTGCAACTGCTGTCCAAAATAATAGGCTACGGCACTAAATTCATATACATTATCGGGGGTTGCCTGTTGCCATGGCGTGTATTTTTCAACATCTTTTAAAGGGGTCTTGGACCCGATCCTATCCACCGAAAACAACCTTAAATTTGGATTGGTTGCCTTGGCCGTAGTCAGTAGGGAACCAAATATAGGTTGCCCGGTATAGCCCTTTAACGGCATTTGCATATTCGATTGTCCGGAACACAACCACACTTCCCCAAATAGGACATTTACTAAGGTGATGTCCGACGACCTGCCTGTTATTTTAATGGTTTGCGGATCCTTGCTGTCCGTAGTTTTCACCTCGAAACGCCAATTGCCATCGTTATCGGCTTCTACATTCAGTGTTCCCTTAAGCCACGAGGCTTCAAGGAAGATTTTTTCCTTGGCATCTGCCCATCCCCAAATTTGAATGGTGGTATTGCGTTGCAAAACCATATTGGAGGACACGATAGCCGGTAGCTTTATCTGTGCGTGGATAGTAGTGACAAAGAGTAAGATAAGGGCTGCTACAAGGGAAAGTAAGGGGGTTCTTTTCATTTTTAAAGGGTTTTGTTGGCCAGAATAATTTTATCGGTTTGCTAAAAATAACAATAATATCACAGTCTAGCTCGTTAGTGACGGAGCAATAATCTTATTGGACTATATCCCTATTTTCCCAACATAGGGAATAATTGTTTTAGTTCTTCGTCCGTGGGCTGTTTGCCGTATTCGCAGACCTCAAAGCTTTCGGCGTGCTTTACATTTGAGCCTTTATCGCCATACCATTTTTTTAGTGCGGCCACGGTAGCGGGGTTCAGTTTTCCGGAACGCCAATTGGAAAGGAATTCCAATCTTTCCCTTTCGCCTTTGGGCACTTTGTCCAGGGTACCTTCGGTCCAGGGGAGCCATTCAAAGAACTGGGATTTATGGGCCGCCATGGCGTAAATTTTTTGGTCGAAGACGGCGTCTGTATCCACGGCAACGTCGGGTTCAAAGGGACTTGGTTTTTGGAACCTATCTTCCGAATACAAAAAGACCGGATTCTTTTTGAGGGGCGGGGTCTCTGGAGCAACATTTGGCACGATGACCATATAGGCGGCATCCTGTACGAGGACTCCGGTATAGCGGTGGTCGGGATGGTAGTCGTTGGGTCGGGGCGCTATGACGATGTCGGCATTCCATTTGCGTATTTCCCGGATTACCTTTAAACGGTTTTCCAAAGTAGGCATAAGTTCACCATCGTGGTTGTCCAGCACCGTATATTCCACCCCAAAACGCCTACCGGCTTCCTGGGCTTCAGCGAGGCGGATCTTGGCGAGTTGGCCCCCGCCAATTTCCTGATGCCCGGCATCGCCATTGGTAAGGGACACGAATTTTACATGGTGGCCCATTTTTGCAAATAGGATGGCGGTACCTCCAGTATCGATGTCACAATCGTCGGGATGGGCACCGAAGACGATTACGTTGATTTTTTCAGCTTGGGAAAAGCCCACGAGGCTAAATAAAAGGAAGTAAAGGTAAAGGAGTGGTTTTTTCATACGTTTAAATTTTTGTAATTATCCGATAACAAATTGATTAAAAAGCCCGCCGGAATGACAAGTCGGGCAGGTTGAGAACGTATGTAACCGCTACGCTCCCGCCCGAACGTACCGTTAGGTACGGGCGGGCTCCCATTTACTTAATTAGGGCTTTTGCGCGCATTCCAAATGAATTCACCCCAATAGGGGAATTTAGTAAATTTTTGGCATTTATGGTAGATCATTTGGGAGAAAGCGTCAAAAGACCCCTCCCCCAAGGGGATGGGACTTGGGTCTGTGCCGTTATGAAATTATTTGGGAGGAGGTTTGAGCCAAATGTCACATTCCCAAAAAATTCATATTCGTCCCTGTCTTCAACGATCACTGGGCATATGGCACTTCCCAAGCTTCTAGGATTTTCTACCAATTTTTATTTCTCAAGTATCGACTTATCACTTTTTATCTCTTCCGTATAAAAGTTGGATAAAAATGAATCAATGTCTTATATCGATCTGAGAGTACATGAAAATCTATAATATTAAACCTGTTGTTTGTAAAGAATTTAATAAGAGTGTAGTATTGGGAAGTAGGATAGTTTAAGCCCATACTAGAAATTTACAGCATTAAGACTTAATAAACATTTGGTCGAATTTTAGGATCAAGATGTCATACTCCTGTATTGCGTCTTGGTCAATATTATCATATTTTATTTCTTCAACCATAATTTTTCTTTAGGTGGATCAATATTTTAAGCAGTACATTTTTGCCTCTAATTTTGAAGGTATAGCCAATTTTAAACCTTTCAAATTCACTTTTCCCATTGGGACCTCCAAAACTGAAATGTTTATTATTAAAAATGAAGTAACAGACCGTTTAGTTGGTTTTATGTTGCTGTGCAACTTCCTTACAAAAGCATATTTTGCCTATATATTCCGCTGAAAGGTTAGATATAATCGACTAAAGATCGATTAGGGCGTTTATTTTTTCTTCATTTGGAAATACAGAAACAGACCGTTAAGTCTGTTTTATGTTGCTGAATTACTTCCTTACATAAGGACATTCTGCCTTTAAATCTTGCTAAAAGGACAGATATAAGCGATTGAAACTGCTTTTTATTTTTTGATAACACGTGGCCCGAAAACCACAACGGCCCCTACGATATAAAGGTGCAGTTCGAGGTCGTCACGGGAACTGTGGAGGAGGTCGACATTTCCATGGAGGGGCTGATCATGAACGCAGATGCCGGTTTTGATTCCGAGGATTTAAGGAAACTATGCTGGCTAAAAGGCATCAATGCCAACATCTGTTTCAACAAAAAGGAGCAGGAACCGCGACAGGGACGAATATTTCGACAATGATCTGTACGATCTAAGGTATGCCATAGAGCGCACCAACGCATGGGGGGACAGTTACCGTTCCTTTGTTTAACCGGTTTGACTCGACAACCGAAAGCTGGAAGAGCTTAAACTATTTCGTTTTCATCGTGAAAGCCTGAAAAAGTTCAAAAAAGAAAAACAAGAAAAAGGCTTTTTACGGATAGATACTCCAAAAACTTTGCGGAACCCAACGATGGAGATTAAAATTTAGGTAATTTTATAACTGGAATTCATCAGCTTAAAATTGGCTAAATATTTGTAAATCAGATAAGAAATTGTATCCGATTTTCCACTAATTTCATTTAATAAACTTAGCTTTTTTAAATCGGGCCCAGGTTAAAGGCAATTTCCATTATATTTCTTTGGATTTAAAAGTGCAACGTGGCTAAAATCAAGATAAAATTTAATAGAACCACCAATTATTCCAGCATAAATTTGACACTAATAAAATTTGCCCGTCTCATTATACTGATGTCCTTGTTAATTTCTTCGATCCTTTCAATGGCTCAGGATACGGAACCAAGAAGATGGACCAACTTGCCCTTAGGTGTTAAGGTGGTGGGGGTTGGGTATGGCTATACTTTTGGGAATATCCTATTTGATCCCGTTTTGGAAACCGAGGATGTGACGATAACCGCACATACTTTGGTGGCCTCCTATGTTCAACCCTTTCCATTGGGCAAAAAATTTGCAAGGTTGGATGTATTTATTCCTTTTAGCAATGCGCGTTGGGAAGGATTATTGCAAGGAGAACCCACAAGCATTGTGCGAACAGGTTTGTTGGACCCCAGGATTCGACTTTCCTACCACGTCTTGGGACCTAAAGCACTTGATCCACAACAATTAAAGGAATATTTAAAAGAACATAGAGTGTATACCACTTTGGGGGTTTCCCTAGCCATTAGTGTGCCTTTGGGTCAATATTCCGATGAGAAGCTAATTAATTTGGGTATAAATCAATTTGTTTTTAGACCTCAGATAGGAGTGGCGCATAATTGGGGGTCATGGTCTATAGAACTTGACTTGTCTGCCTATATTTACACTAAAAATTATAATTTTTTTAATGATGGTTCTAAAGATCAGAATCCTCTCTTTGCTTCGCAAGCCCATCTTGTAAAGCGCTTTAATTCCGGTTTGTGGGCTTCGATTGGGACAGCCTACGGTTTAGGAGGGGCTTCCCGTGTAAACCGACTTTCCAAGGATGATGAAAGAGCAAACTTATTGAGTTCGGCTGCTATCGGACTGCCCATAGGAAAACTACAAAGTGCCAAATTGGCTTATATTCATACACAAACTCTTACGGACATCGGTTCTAATACGAATAACCTTGTGTTGGCGTGGTCCATAGTTTTTCCTTAAAACCTTCTGTTTCATTAAGAAATTAAACTTTTGGGAGCTTTTTTCTAATTTGGGTACTTCATTCGGCATAATCCGCTCGGAAAGGAGAAATATAAATAAGATTAAGGAAAATGCTTTTTCTTTAGATAGATTGAACTCGTCTTGAGTTTTTGCTTGGAATATAGTGTTTTGGCTTCTGTCCAAGATGAACCTAATAGGCATATAGGAGCGGAAAATGGCCTTTCAACTTTGATTTGTGTGTTCTCCTTGTCAATCATAAATGAGTCAAGGGGCTTAAAAGTCTATTTGGGTTGACTTTTGTCCAAGAATTTTTCTATCAGTGGCACAACAAAATCTCGCTCTTTTGTGTCGGGCTTTAGGGTTGTAATTTCTCCGATATACTCCCCGTGTCCCCCTGGGATTATTGCCAATTGGGAGTTGGTAATTAGCCGGTGCATTTCAATAGCGTGTTCTGGAGTAATTACATCCTTGTCGCCAATGATAATTAAAGTCGGTACTTTTATGGATTTGATCTGTTCATCTGGTATATCCTTAAAGTCGACCATTCTCTTCGCATCCTTGTCGTGCATTACTTGTAAACCGTTTGGATCCGATGCAACCATTTTATAGGCTTCCTTTAACTGTTCGGGCATATTTTCCAATTTGGCGCCGTTCATAAAATTCCAGAACCATTGGGGAACGCCATTACGCTTGGCAAGGGCAGAGCCTAAAATTATTTTGTCAACTAAATTTGGGTAACGAATAGCGATTTGTAACGTTGTCGTTCCACCATTGCTGAAACCAAGGAAGTCCGCTTTTTTAATTTTAATGTTCGTGAGAAGCGAGGCAATATCGTCTGCATCTTGTTCAAATGAAACGGGTTTATTTCTGTCGCTCGTTCTTCCATGAGCCTGCAGTTCAACCGCTATAACTTTTCTGCTTTTTGCAAATAAGGGAATCACTTTTTCAAAATTCGATTGAATAGTTGAACCCCCACCGTGAATCAGAACTAGAGGTTTGCCCTGTCCATAAATTTCGTAATACATTCTTATTCCGTTTACGGCAGAATAACCACTTATGAATTCCATGGGATTTGTAATTTTTTTATTTGTAGGATATAGGTCATTTTTCAAATTGCGGCCCTGGGGTACGCATATAAAGTTTTTTCTTTAAAACAATCAACACCGTAGTACCCAAGTTTAGTAAAGTTAAAATAGAGGATTGTAATGAATTCGCTTTTTATCGCAGCTTCCATTTTTGTACTATCTCCGCGTTAAAACCATCCTTCTCCTTAGGGTTTGGATGTCCTGCCCCGGTTTCTATTAAATCGTATAAGCTTTTCTTTATGTAATTGCCCCAAGCATCTTCACAAACAGGATAGCATTCATATTCTGGAACAAGGCCTTTATGGGTAAATTTTATGCTGGTTTTATGATTTGCTTCAGAAATCATAAATATCAATTTGGTATTTATCCACTCGTTTTTGTCTTTTGTAAAACTGAATTGATTGTCCAGCACTAAATAGACCAGCTTCCTATTCGGGATCATTTCAATCAGTTTGATCTTGCACAAATGCACATCTTTGTAATGGTAGAAAAACGCTTCATTAAGTTTGTCCGTTGGGCCTTCTATATCCTCTGACCACCAAGCGCGGAAATTTTTGATGGCGTTGAACGCGGTTTCCAATGATTGGTTCACCATAATGGTAGCCGTATAATTTTGATCGCTCATGATTGATAAAAGTTTTGCAGTTATGGGTTGTATTTGATCGCTCAGTGACCAGGCAAGATGAGACACGAAAATCATAATTTCATTACCTGCTTGATTTACAATTTTCTATCTTTTGAAATTCCTATCACCGATACATTTATATTTCCTACCAATTGGGAACGCAATTCTTCATATTTCGAAAGGTCTTGTTTGGAACCTTTGGTATCTCCCAAACTACTTTTTATTTCTGACCGTTTTAAATACGCTGCTGAATTGTATTTATTTTCACTTATTTCTTTGTCGCAAAATTGCAAGGCCCGATCAAAATCCTTTTGTTCTTGATATTTGGCAGCTTCCTTTAAATACTCTAATGGCGATTCATTTAGGTATATAGAGTACTTGTATGCAATTAAATATTTATGGCTAATGGGCCTATCAAACAAAATTGTCGGATTCCATAAACTATCTGTAGATATGAAATTCATAATGGAGGTTTGGGCAAGCTCTTCGTTAGGATACTCAATTGGGATTATATTTTCGAGGGTGCCATTTTTTGTTATCGTAAATGATAATAGAACATAACCTTGGGCCCCACTTGCAATTGATTTCTTCGGAAAGTTTAAGTTCTTTAACAAGTAATTTTCCAGTTTGCCTTTCTTAAAACTTGCTTTTCTATCAAATGCAATGAAATCTCCATTTGCTCTTATAGTGTCCTGTGAAAAAGCGGTAACTCCCATGAGAAGGAATATTCCAAATATTAGCCTGATTTTCATCTGTTCAATTTTTTTAATGCCCATTTTATCTATTCAAAATTATACCGGGTATTTCAAAATTGGTTGGAGGTTGGCACCAATGGTCCATCGATTTGGGATGTTGGTAAACAAAAGCATTAAATGTACGGTAAAATTTGTGATCCTAAATCCGTTTTTGGTAGGAGGGGTTGGCCAAGCAATTGGAGACTCTCAATTAATAATGCCACCTTTTTTCATCCAGAGAAACAGTGGTTGCATCCATTCGTCTGTAGGCTGGTCCAACACAAAGCCATGATTGCCACTTGGGTAAAGATGCATTTCTACGGGAACTTTGTTTTGGATCAAAGCCTGATAAAAGTGGATGCTATTTTCAACCGAAACCACGGTATCATCCCCAGCATGCGTAATCCAAGTGGGCGGGGTGTCGGAGCTAACATGCAACTCATTGGAAAACAGCTGTATGTTTTCTTTTGAAGCGGGTTCTCCGAGTAGATTTTTACGGGACCCATTGTGGGTCAAATCGTCCTGCATACTGATAACCGGATACACCAAAACCATAAAACTTGGCCTCAAATTGATATTTTCATCATTGGCAATATAGGATTTATCGTAATGTGTGCCTGCAGTGGAGGCTAAATGTCCTCCAGCCGAAAACCCCATAATTCCTATTTTCGTTGTATCCAATTGCCATTCTTTGGCGTGTTGGCGCACTATTTTAATTGCCTGTTGAGCGTCTTGCAATGGGCCTATTGTTTTATCTACCATGATCAAATCATTTGGCAAACGGTATTTTAGGATAAAGGCAGAAATGCCTTTGCGGGAAAGGGCCTCGGCAATAATCGTTCCCTCCTTTAGGTAGCTTTCTCCAGAATAGCCGCCACCGGGACAAATAATTACCGCCGCTCCTGTGGCAATTCCCTGTTTTGGAAGATATAGGGTCAAGGTTGGCTTTGAAACATCTTTGATCCAGGTAACGCTTCCGTCTTTTACGGTACGTATTTCCTTCAAAGGATAGGGTTTACTGTTGGGAATTGATGTTGGGTAAAGATCAATAATTTGCTGTGCTCCCAAGGGATTGGAAATGGCCAGGGTTAGAAATAGAATCAATTGTTTCATAGATCTTGGTTTATTTTCACTTTGCTCCTTTGTTCAAAGTCATTGCGATCTGTCCGCAATGATGGCTATTGTGATATAGGACATGGGAAAACAACCTAGCTTTGGAAACCGTTCCAAAAAATGGAGTGTCGATTGGATCGATCCAATCCGAATCGGGTGTTTCTTCCACCAGTTTATTTAGCATTTTAAAACCAGTTTCTATTAAAGTCCGACTGGTTTCAAGTTCATATTCCTTTCCGGTGTCCGTTTGGCCCATGGTCGTATTTTGGACCTTGGTCGGGATTCCGAAGAATTGTCCGAACAAATGGATCGTTTCGCCAATATGCCGATAGATAAATCCGATGGATGCAGTATTTTTGTTCAGGCGCAGATTCTTATTTTCGTCCGTTATCCTGTCCCATGAAAAGGAACAGGTAGTCCGATTTTGTGTTATCATTTCCATTAGGATTTCCTTTTGCATAAAATTGAAATTGTAGTGATGACTAACTTATTGTTCGTTGTAAAACTTGGGAGAAGGCCCCTCAACCCAATTTATATCTGTTTTTGCCGAGCAATGTTCATGGAACCCCAATAAAGGCATAAAGTGAAATGGGCAGGGCGCTGAGGTAGTCTAGTTTATTTGGGGATTTGCTCTTCCAGGATTTCATTCCCTTGTTGGTCATAATAGGTACAGGTCATTTTGTCAAGCTGAACGATCCATTTTTCAATTCCGGTTTCAGCACAATGCTTACAAAAGGTAGTATAGTCGGTTTCTCCTTTTTGATGGGTTTTTAGGGATTTGATGAATTTCACTGTGTCACTATTTCCCGAAATGGTCAATGGGCCATATTTTGGTTTTGACTTTAGCCGATATTCATTATGGCCAATAAATAGGGTATGGCCGTCATTTACCCATGTTTCATAGGCGATTACACCCAGTTGCTTGATCTCTTGAATATAACTTGGAAAGTCGGCTCCGGACTTTACCTTGCCGTGAGCCTTTTCAATTTGGTCTATCGTAAACATTATCTTAGGACGAGTTTAAAATCCCGCTACCTAAAATTACAAAAATATGTGTTCTGAAAACCTGTTTTTGTAGAGGGTTGTCAAAATAATAACATTTCATCTTGAAATAACCCTGGTACAGATTTTAATAGCAACTATTCGCCAAAAAATTATTGAAAGATAAAATCCCTGTTCGGAATATTAAAGTTGCCGGTACGGGAACTGTATATGAATTGATACCAATCGGTGGCATTTAAAATATTGGTTTGGTTCTTGACCACTTTTTGAATATAATCATCATATGAGGTGATAGATCCATAGGATATCAATTCCACGGATTCAACCTTTATGCTGCCATTTTTACTGGCAGTTGCTACAGGGTGCGTAATATTCCCAGGTATTTCAGGAATTATAATGGAACTATTGTCCTTGCTCTTAAAGGTAATGTACCATTCGTACAGATTATCATTATCCAAACATTGGGCCCTACCTACGACATGGTCGGTGCCTTGTACCGACAAGGATATAATGTTGTTCAAAAAGGTATAATCAAAACTCACATCTGGGATTTCGTAATTGCTTATTGGAGGTCCGTTTCGTTCGGTAAAATAATCCCCAAATTGTAAAGTATGCCTATAAGAGAAGAAGGAAGTATTGAGGTTATAAGGCATAGGAGAGCCCAAAAGGCCACCTCTATTAAAATTGTATATCTCGTGGTATTTGTCAAAAGTTTCATCTTCTTGTGATGTTGCACCGTAAATACTTAAAACGGAGGTTGTATTCGACATTGCATTAGGAGAGTTTACAACCAGATTCCGGGACTCGAGGTCCACATCGCTTAAATTGACCTTGTCCAATACATAGTTTTCATCTACCGGGTTAGGGATAAAAGAATACTTGCCCGAAAATAAATCGAATACATAAAATATATTAAACGGATCTGCATTTTCGGGTATCCCGTAAGTCGATATATGCAAGTTGTTTTCCGAAGTATTCAAGTAGACCTCATATCCTGCAACAGCATTACTCAAGGATCTAAAAAGTCCCCTAGAACCACCACTATTTCCAATTAGAACATCATTGGACATGAAATTTACCGTTGATACATCTATGCCGGTGTCAGAAGAAACACTTCGGACAGGTTCAGCCAGAGTGAGGATCTTGGGATTGCCCCTGGTAAGATTTTGATGGGTCGAAATCCCAGCCGTATTGCCATTATCCTGCAAATAGAATGACAGCATAAACTCTGTAGTTAAATCGAATTCTTCAGGGACACTAAGGATAATTTGTCGATCTGACCTTAAAATTTCTTTGGAAACTACCAGTGATCCATCCATCCGGGAAATAAACACAACGGGTGTAACTATGGCTGGGTGGATTCTGTTTTCAGGAATGTTATCGTTATAAGTCGGCGATAAATATTTACAGGGATCTCCATTGTACTAGAATTTCCTACGCTATCCAAAGCTGTAATTGCAAATGTGGCCTCCCCGACCCCAAAGTTTTCGGGATCAAAATCATAATTTATTTCTGAACCTGATTCTGTTAAAAACAACACCTCATCGTTGAATCTGATCTCAACGGAAGCAACCTCCGAGTATGTATCGGTAACAATTGGAGCTACCGTTATTAATTCGTCGATTACCATATCGTTGGTAATATTTTCGAGTTTAATCTCTGGACCTAGATTATCCGAAATAAAACTGACCTCGAAAATTGCCTTGTTATCGGCAAGGTCAATTGCTTCGATCTTTAATGTATTTTGGCCTTCAGATAGGTCTGATGTGTCTATATTGGACTCTAATGAACCCTCATCCGTGATTTCCGTTATCAAATTGTTGTTAATGTAAACATAGACCATTGCTATTTCTTCATTATCGGTTACGTTAAAAGCAATTGGGTTGGTGCTGCCATGAAGAACCATATCCTTATCAACCGAAACATCGCTTATTACTGGGATTTCATTATCCACATTAATAACCTGTTCTTTTGCGGAAACGTTTCCTGCCTTGTCAGTTGCGGTCACTTTTAAGGTGTAATCCTGGAAATTTCCCTTTGCGGTTTTAGAGGAAAATTTTGAAAGGTCAACGGTAATCTCGAATGGGGCAGCAGTGTCTTCCCCTACTTTTTGGCCATCTATAAAGGCGTCAATTTTTGCAATCCCGTTGGCATCTTCCGCTTTGATTTTTATTTCGAGTTGATGGCTTACTACTATTACAGTGCCTTCATCGACATTGGGAATCCCGGTAAAAGAGATCTCTAAGGAAGGAGGCGTTGTGTCCGAATCTAATGGATTAATGTCTTTATTGTCGGAAGAACAGGAAAAGAAAAGGGTCGAGAATAAAAGGGAAGGGATAATTAAATATTTGGCGGTCATATTTATGGTTAAAGTCGGTTAGCATACCCTATTGCTTTTTGCACTCTTAGGGAATTGTTTCAAACGGTTGAATGTTCTTTTTATTTTTAAAAATAGGTTAATATTTGTAATCCCATAGCTTATTTGTCGTAGGATATTTATTAAAAAATTTGTATGAATTTGAAATAACCCTAATATGATTCAATTGAAAATCATCCGAAAATTCAAAAAAAATAGCCTCAACAAAGAGGCTTAAATGAACCATCTTCTTTTCTAATTTCTGAATTGTGGGAAGGTTAAGGATTGCAGGTCTGTTTAAAAATAACGAATTGTTCGAGGACTGCCATCATTGGGGATGGTTCAATTTTCCATGCCAACATATTCTTTACCGGAAAGCACTAATTTAAACTGGAATTTTTTAACACGTAGCTGAAATATACATACTTTTTGGATTCAAACTGTTTGTAGGTTTCGGAACCTATTGCCCCTGCAAAATTAAGCGCCGTTTTATGAAGAAATTTTGGGGTCAGTTTTTTTACCAGCTTGCGCTTGCGTTCATCATCCAAATCCAGGGCTGCAACAACTTCCTCATTAATGAACCTTTCTGATAGCACCGACATCCCACTTAACTCCAATTCCTTCCTTAGGCCTTCCATTTCGTAATCGTACCTAAAATCGGTAAATAAAAAATGGCCATTGGGCCGTAAAATACGTGATACTTCTCCCAGAAATGCGAGCATATCCGGATAACGGTGGGACGATTCCACATTGAACATTACATCGCAGGAATCGTTCTCCAGACTTAGATTTTGTGCATCGCCTTGTAAAAACGATACCCCATCCAAATTATAATGGCGGTTACAGAACGAGATAGCATGTCTATCCAAATCGATCCCTTTAGATGATGTAGGCGAAAAATTCTTGGAAATATAGGACATTCCTCCACCTCTGCCAAAGCCAATTTCTACAATATCCTTGTTTTCTATCTCCGTAGCACTCGCCAAATGGTGATATAACTGGATGGAGTACCGATCAGGTTCGTCCTGTTCATTCATTGGGATTTCTTGATCTTTATCACTAAATCCATAATTCATAAATAAAATTTCGGCATTTTTGTCGAGTTTGTTCACATACCAATACCACATTCTGAACAAGCTTTCACGAAAATTGTACTTCATAGTTTTATTGTTCAGAATTCATCTGTTATTTTGTTGCTCCCCAGTTCATATACATGGGAGCACACTTTTTGTGCCCAATCCTTTTGGGATGAGGTTTCATCGAACATGTGATATTGTATAGGCCGGCCAATTTTAACCTTTATGGTTTTATTTTTCTTTCTGAACATCTCACGGGGCAACAGCATTAGTTCAATATTTAGTTTGATCCCAAACCATTGCCTTACCGTATAGACGGTATAAAACAAATTGGAATTTCTGCCATAAAAATAGAACGGGACTATATCCCTTTTGCTTGAAATAGCTTTTGTAATAAAACTTTTTTGCCAAGCTGAATCCAAAACCTTTCCATTTTTTAGCCTTGAAACGGCGCCCGAAGGAAAGTGGGTTATAGGCACCGCCGAATAATACGTGTCGTCCAGCGCTTTTATATATTCTTTTGACGAACGTCCGTAAACATTGACCGCAGCAATCAAAGGCCGCAATTGGGGCACAAACATAAAAGCATCATTGGCAATAGCCTTTAGGGTGCCGTATTTTTCGGAAACTATGTGGGTCAATACCAATCCGTCTATGACACCAAAAGGGTGATTTGCGGCAAAAAAGCACCTTCCATTTTTCGGAAGGTTCTCTTTCCCTTCAATCTCTAACTTCAAATTAAACTCTTCGATTATTTTGGAAAGAAAACCTATGCCTTCATAATCCGAATACTTTCCAAGAATGCGGTTTAATTCATCCTGCTTGATGATTTTTGCAATCCATTTAACGACAAACCCAGGCAGATTATGTAACAGTTCCGAGTTGCTTTCATCAATAATCTTGGCGATATCGATATACTTTTTGTCGTTGTCTAATTTTATCATTTATTCCAATATTGGTAAAATTGAATTACATCCAACTACCTTATATACTCATTTTACACCTTTATACCAACAGAAATGAGGGATATAAATGAAATCAATTTTTCAATCTTTAAAAGTACGCTAAATATTGTAATCCTAAAGCCGATGTTTTTT
>SWCD01022900.1_pt1 | contig 49914 bp, 46 predicted proteins | sample 4693011 | NCBI WGS metagenome assembly SWCD01 (sample SAMN10267278, study PRJNA491770) | bioreactor metagenome | isolation source: DHS bioreactor inoculated with marine | place: Japan: Omine Ridge, Nankai Trough
GGGGGGGCGTTTTTAGTGTTGGGTTGGTTGAATAATATTAACGACTTTTATTTGTTTTGGCTTTGCGGTTCTCGCACCGCGGGCGAGGCACTTTTTTTCTGCAGCCAAAAAAAGCACCCAAAAAAGCCGTCGCTACGCCTTGCGCCCCTTGAGAAACAGGGGTCCCCATTGGCATGCAACCGCTATCATGCTGTGAAAAAACTCGCAAAGAACGCTCAGACAATTTTCACAGAAAGCTCATGATACCGGCTACACACCAATGGCTTGGCTAATGCGAGGGAGAGTCAATAGATAAAAGCAAAAAAACAAAACAGAGATATAAATGAAGTAGCGTGCTTGATCAAAACGCTGTTTTTGACTTTGACTTTCAACCCACCTTAGCAAGTCATTGAGGCGGTGCTGTTAGCATGGGCTTTCTGGGCCAGCTGTCTGAGCGTGTGTGCTTTTTACATACGCGAGTTCTGGCGCAGCATGATAACAGTATTGCCTCGATGGGAACCCCTGTGCTTTCTACAGGGGCGTAGCTGACGTGGCAGTCCTTTCTGGTTACTCTTTGTGGCTGCTGACAAAGAGTAACTCGCCCCCCGCGGGGCGAGACCCGCAATATCTAATTAAATAAAATTCGTTAATATTATTCAACCAACCTACAAAATGCCCCTATAGCCTCCACCCAAATCTCACTATAAACTCCCCTCATGCCTGACAAAAATAACAAACTAACCCCCCTCGATGCCTGCGACCCTGCCCTCAATGCCACGGTCTCAGCTTCGGCAGGCAGCGGCAAGACATGGTTACTGATCACGCGTATCGTTCGGCTGCTGATCGCTGGTGCCGAACCGGGGAATATCATCGCGCTTACTTTTACCCGCAAAGCCGCCGGTGAAATGCAGCTCCGGCTAAATGAGCGCCTGTTTGCGATGGCGACTGCAACAGATGATGAACTGGATCAACAGCTGGAGATGATCGGCTGCGACAGGCAGCAACAGACGAAGGTCATCGCCGCAGGCCTGTATGAAAAACTGATGCACAGCCTTTACCCAGTGCGCATCCAGACATTTCACTCCTTCTGCCAGGATATCCTGTCACGTTTCCCCCTCGAAGCCGATATCCCGCCGGGGTTCGACCTCATCGAAGACAGCAGCCTGCTCGAACGCCAGGCATTGCAGATGCTATTTGATGAAGCCCGCACCAGTAGTAAAACCAGTTCCGCCCAACGCCCGGATAAGCGACAGCTGAACGATGCACTGGACACCATCATGCAATTCTGTAACGGGCCCGATAATACAACGACGTCTTTACACAGCTTCCTGGCACATCGAAGCGACTGGTGGGCCTATAGCTCGAGAGAAGAAGACCCCGTCGCTTTTGCCAGCAGGCAATTAAGCAAGGCACTCCAGCTTGAAACCGTGAATATGGGCGAGCAAGCTGCCGGTGGTAGCAATAAACTGATAGAACAATTTCTCGATGACACCAGGCAGGAGTTGATGATATTCGCCAACCTGCTACGCGAGATCGGCAACAAGAACGGGCTGAAACAGGCCGACAGTATCGATGAAGCATTAAACACATCAGACAGGGGGCAATACCTGTCATTGATCAACTCGGCCTTTCTCACCAGGGAAGGCAAACCGCTGGTCCAGGGGCGCAAACACAGTGCGGCAATGGAGAAAAAACTCGGCAGCGAGAACACTGAACACTTCCTCGAACTGCATCTTGAGATATCGACGAAACTGGAGTACATCAATGAGCAGCTAAAGAGGCTGCAGACATTGATGATCAATAACGCCTGGTATTACTGCGGTAACCGTTATGTCGAAATCTTCCAGCAACTCAAAACCGAGACCCGTCAACTTGACTTCACCGACCTGGAGTGGAAATGCTACCAGCTGCTGCAACATTCCGATAATGCACACTGGGTGCAGTACAAGATAGATCAACGCATCGACCACATCCTGATCGATGAATTTCAGGACACCAACCCGACACAATGGCAGCTGTTATCTCCGATACTCGAAGAGATTGCTGCCAACCCGGAGCAACGTCCACGCAGCGTCTTCCTGGTGGGCGACGAGAAGCAGTCGATATACAGCTTCCGGCGGGCCAATCCGGCACTGCAGGCCCAGGCGAGCAAGTGGCTGGCCGACAGGCTGGATGCAAAAGCCACACCGCTGGACTCATCCCGGCGCTCATCGCAGGCCATCATCGACTGCGTCAATCATATCTTCGAACAGGCTGAGATCCAGACACTGATGCCCGGCTTCACCACGCATGGCACCCATCTGAAAGCCCTGCCCGGCAAAGTCGTACTCTGCGACCTGTTCGAAGAGGGTGAACGGGGGATCGACAGTACCGAGGGAACTGAAGAGCAGGCCATCACTTTTCGAAACCCGCTACTTCAGCCCAGGGACATCTCCAGCAGGACCTTGCGACACGACGAAGCCGACTTCATCGCCGGGCGAATAAAACAGCTGGTCGACTCAGTGGAACCGGTTACCGACGGCAGTTCGGTTCGTGCGATGGAATTTGCCGATATCATGATACTGATGCGTAACCGTACGCATACCGCTATCTATGAAGACGCACTAAAGCAGCATGGCATCCCGTATATCGGAAACAAGAAAGGCGGTTTACTCGACAACCTGGAGATCCGCGACCTTAACTGCCTGCTCAATACGCTGATCACACCCTATGACAACCTTGGCCTGGCACAGGTCTTAAAATCTCCGATCTTCAGTGCCAGCGATGAAGACATGATCCTGCTCGCCAGGCAGACGGCGGAAACACACTGGTACAAAAGACTGATGCTGCTGGCTTCAGAACACGGTAACGAACTCAGCAGACCACTACAGCGCGCGGCAAGACTGTTGCCACACTGGCAGCAACTTGCCGATCACCTGCCGGTACATGACTGCCTGGACAGGATATTCTCCGAAGGCAATATCATCAAACGTTATGTAGCGGCCAACCGGCAGGAAAGAAAACAGAACATTGCTGCCAACTGTCAGCGTTTCCTCGAGCTGTCACTGGAAACCGATGCAGGCCGATATCCCAGCATCTCACGATTCCTGCAACGCCTGCTTCACCTGCAGAGTTATTCGGCGAACCCGCCGGAGGAACCGTTATCACAAAGCGGTGAATCTCGCGTCAGAATCATGACCATACATGGCAGTAAAGGGCTGGAATCACCGGTCGTATTTCTGGCTGACTGTAACAGCACCGCCAGTAACAAGAACGCCTATGCCAGCCTGGTGAGTTGGCCGGCAGACAAGTCGCGACCAGAAAAATTTCAGCTACAGCTTAACAAAGACAATACCGACACCATCACCCAGCAGGTACAGCAGGAGAAACTTAACGAACAGAAACGTGAAGAATTAAACCTGTTATATGTCGCTCTCACCCGTGCACGGGAACAGCTATTTATCAGTGGTAGTGCAGGTAGACGAAGCCGGGAAGACAGCTGGTACCAGATTATCTCGAATGGCCTGGATACCATCGCCATGTATGAAGCTGACGAAAACAGATCAGATTTCAGAGTATTCCGACATCTCGCTTATGATAAGACAAATACCGGTTTACAGAAGAGCAATGAAACAGCCTGTAACAGTGATATAGAAATAGATGAGCGTTTATTGAGACCTATAGCCGCTATGCAGCCGTCGAACACGTCTATCGCACCAAGTCAGCAGAATGAAGACAAGCTGCCGCATGATACGTGGCAAAGCAAAACGGAAGATAACGACGAAAGCATCTATCACAGGGAACTGAGCACATGGCGCGGCACGATCATCCATCGCGTTATCGAAATGCTCTGCAACAGCGGTATATATCCGGCGACAGAAGTCAGTCACCATGACATACGACAACGGCTCATTACAGAGACAATACATACAAAGCCAGCATTCACCAAGTACATCGATGAATGTATGGAGGAAGCCCTGACAACCTTCAACCACCCGGATTTTTCAGATATATTCGATCCGCTAGCCGCAAGCCAGAGCTTTAATGAAATGCCTGTTATGCATTTGCATCAGCGACGTGCTGTCTACGGCATTGTTGACAGGGTTGTCAAAAAAGACGATGTCATCACTGTCATCGACTACAAGTCACATCAGTTAGGTGCTGAGGAAAGCATACAGGATGCAGCATCTCAGTTTGCTACTCAACTAGAGTATTACCGACTGGGAGTAAGCAAGCTATGGCCAAAATATACTGTGAAAACGGCCATCCTGTTCACACACCACAAAGAGATCGTATGGTTAGAGTAGTCGCCAGCCAGTAATTAGGCAGTTAAGAATTAGAATGTTAGCTTGACCCGCAACCTTTGCCAGACAGAAGGGAAACCGAGGTATTCAGAGCGGCCTTGTCAAGAGGAGTACGTGCCAGTTGTGCAGTTGCCGCTTACTTGCGCAGTTCCGCAACGAGCTTCTCGAATGGCACATAACCCGGCAGCATCTGGCCATCTTCCAGGATGATCGCCGGTGTGCCGCGTACACCTAGTTCGCGTGCCAGCTTCAGATGATCGCGGATTGGGTTATCACATGATTTATCATCGACTTCACCACCGGATTTAGCGATATCCAGAGCCATCTGCTGGTCATCCGAACACCACACACTGACCGTCTTTTTCATATCAGATGAACCTTTCAACGGCATGAAGATATAACGCACTTCAACATCATTCTTCAGGTAATCAGGGATCTCGCTGTGAAGGCGGCGACAATATGGGCAGTCGATATCCGTTACTACGGTGATAACATTTTTAACTTTTTCAGGACGGTAGACCAGCATCTTGTCAGCACCGAGTTCGTCGATGGCCGCAAGGCGGATAACTGACTTCGCATTTTCGGTAACGTTCTGTTTGGTATCGAGATCGATGAGATCACCCTCGATCATATAACGTGCGTCCACACTCATGTATACCACCTGGGAACCTACGATAACCTCGTACAGGCCATCGATGGCGGTGGCAGATATTTTTGTCGGCTGCACGGCCGGCATACTTTTAGCTAATGCCTGCCTGACCTGATCTACACCAGAGACTTCAGCTGAAGCAGAAAGAGACACTGACAAAGATAAAACAGACAGGAAGATCGAGAGAAATTTCATATTACACACTGCTAATTAGTTAAAACCTGGTAGAAAGACAACAGGGATTATAGTTAATTCCATTAAATCTTGATATAGCTGAATTAATTAACCACTCACTGTCTCAATATAAATATAACGCGAATCCGGCTATACCCTGTTTCAGAGTGAGCAGATGTGTCAGAATCAGGCACGTGGATGATGCTGCTGATACATATCGCGCAAACGCTGATCTGCGACATGTGTATATATCTGGGTAGTCGATATATCACTATGGCCGAGCAACATCTGAACCACCCTCAGATCAGCGCCGTGATTCAGCAGATGTGTTGCAAAAGCGTGCCGCAAGGTGTGAGGTGATAACTGATCTGCATCTATACCAGCAACCACAGCATAGCGTTTGATCATGTACCAGAATGCCTGTCGAGACATCGCTTTACCACGTCTGGTCAGGAATATCTCACTGCACTGACTGGCATTGTTCTGCCGGGATAAAACTCCCAGCAACTGTGGACGGGCCCGCCGGTTATACTTATCCAGCCAGTCCAGTGCAACCTCGCCTATCGGTACCAGCCGCTCCTTGTTGCCTTTACCGACCACCCTGATAACGCCCTGCTGCATAGATATCTGCATAGTCTTCAAATTGATCAACTCACTGACACGCAAGCCAGAGGCATATAACACCTCTAACATAGCCCTGTCCCTTAGACCCAGATCATCGTTCACATCGGGAGCAGACAACAGGTCTTCGATCTGATGTTCATTGAGTGATAATGGTAACGACCTGTCACCTTTTGGTGATTCCAGCAGTTGCGTCGGGTCTTCGCTGATCCGGTTCTCACGAAAAAGATAAAGATAGAATCGCCTTAAAGTTGATAACAGGCGGGCGACTGAACGTCGTTTCTGGTGAATACTATAATTGTATGCAAGAAATTCCTGGAGCAGACTGGTATCAACAGCAATCAGTCGACAATTCTTTTTAACTAGCCATGTAGAAAAACCGGCAATATCATTTCTATAAGCGGCCAGGGTATTGTCACTTAGACCATTCTCCATCCACAGATGATCGATGAAACTGTCTATCAACTGTTGCTCAGCTACTGGTATCTTGTCAAATTTTGCCATGGACAGATTATAGGATAAAAAAAGCCACCCATATACATGAGTGGCTTTTATCATTACTTGGCAATTACCGATAATTAACGGCGTTTACGACTTTTTGGTTTAAGGGCCTTTTCAATCTTGGCCATTTCTTTCTTAGACCAGCTTTCCACAAACCTGGCGACGGCAGCTTCTTTTTTCTCAGCCATTTTGATCAAAAGAGCCTGACGTTTCCTCGTTGCTGCTACTTCAGCCTTGGCAGCCGCTACAGCAGATGCTGCAGCCGCTACACGGTCACGCAGCTTCTGCTTGGCAGCTGCCGCATTGACCTTGGCTTTAGCTTTTCGTTCGGCAGTTGCTTTTTTCTTTGCCGCTAATGCTTCACGCTTAGCGGCTACGGCCTTTTTTCTTGAGGCTACCGCTTTTTTTTTTGTTGCTTTTTTCTTTGGAGCCACTTTCTTTTTAACTACTTTTTTCTTAGCTACTTTCTTTTTCGCTGGCACCTTTTTCTTTACTACTTTTTTCTTGGCCACTTTCTTTTTAACTGCTTTTTTCTTGGCCACTTTCTTTTTCGCTGGCGCTTTCTTCTTAACTACTTTTTTCTTTACTGCTTTTTTCTTTACTGCTTTTTTCTTAGCTGGTGCTGTGCGCTTAGCTACTTTTTTCTTTACTACTTTTTTCTTAGCTACTTTACGCTTAGCTGGAGCTTTACGCTTAGCCACTTTTTTCTTTGTTACTTTTTTCTTTGTTGTACGAGCCATCTTCGAAGTCCCCTTTTGTGAGTTACGTTCAAAAGTATAAAACGAAATTCTAATTTAGCAAACTTTTTTTATAAATTACAAATTTATTTTACTAACCAAATAAAACACTTAAACGATGAAATTGTTTTTTATCTAGAGAAAATATTTTTTAAACATACTTAAAGATCGTTGATACATGTATACAAGAGTTAAAACCTGAAACCTGTTTGTACAAAAGCACCTAGAGAATGTTCTGTATAGGTTGCAGCGACATCGAGATTAAAGCCTAACCAGAAACCGACACCTGCTGTTAATGCAGTGGTCTTGGCATCTCCTGAAATACCGTTAGCCATATTCTTTGCGATACCAATACGCAATTGCGCAAAATCAAACGCATTAAACTCGGCACCGGCTGCAAGATACTGTGTCTTAAGATCAGAAAAGTTCGGATCTGCCAGCAATGGATCATTTTCAATGAGGTCATAATCAACTGCCAGGGTAAGGAAACGATTACGATAGGCGGCGCCAAGACGCGCAGTTGTCTCATATTTCAATTTCTGACCACCGATATCAAAATCTTTCTCTATCAGGTTACCGATGTTCAAACCCAGTCGGAATGATTTGTTGATATCGTATGCGAGACCTATATCAACGGTTGTGACCGTGCCCAGGTCGGTTTTATTTTCCTGATTGGTAATACTATCGATACTATCGACTGTGAGGATAGACTCCTGGTAACTCAACGCCTGTAGATCTATCACCTTGGGTTTGATACCGACAGAAAGCTTCCTGTCGTAAACCCGAAAACTCTTGGCAAATGATACGCCGAACTCTGTCGCCAGAACGCCTTCTACGTTCAGAATATTATAATTCGAATCAGTGACCTGATTTGGATCACAACCCGGAGTGGTGACCTGGCAGGATAGATTGGTAACCGTGCCCGCCGCGATGGCATCACTTCGTATACTGACTGCCATAGCAAAGGTATCAAATGCGATGCCCATTGCAGCGAGGCCAGTCACATCTACCGCGAGGTCTTTACCACCGATACCACCGACTATATTGGACATGTCCAGCACAGCTGCAGCCTCAGCTGCCGAATCACCCGAGTTAGCAGCATCCTGTCTACGTTGATCTGCGCTCTGAAAATCATCAATGTCTGATACCAGGTCATTATTATCACGTATAAATGCACCTATACCCAACAGTAATGAGAAGTCATCTGATGGCCGCTGGTTGGTTAGCATGGCAGGATTGGCCCATGGCGCTGTCGCCAGGTCTGCGGTAGCGACAGAGGCCCCACCCATACCTAGTGAACGTCCTTCAAATGCAAATGGTATCGCATTAGTAGCTTGTGAAAAGACTGACACGGCCGCTACCGTTAAAATCTTGCAGCATTTTTTTCTGTTAAATTCCATATCCGGCTCCCAGTAATATCCTGTAAAAATTTATATAATAGATACGCCTGTATCGAGCATATATCAAACTTAACCAAACACAAGGTTTCCTGCTAACATGCGCTCCCGGTGTTTATGCTTCCTGTACCGTCCTTCACAGGGACTAACGCCTGTTATCGATGATTACTTAGAAACTATATTTATGAATGACTCAACGATTGCCAGACCAAGATATGCAGGCTTGTTCAGACGCCTGTTCGCAATTTCTTATGACTGTTTTCTTTTGATCGCCATACTGCTTACGACTTCTGCCATAGCCACAGCAATTAATGGCGGCAAAGCAGTCGAACCCGGTAACGCCATCTACCCGTTACTTGTTCTGTTGATTTTCCTGCTGTGTTACCTGTATTTTTCCTGGTTCTGGATCAATGGTGGTCAGTCTTTAGGCATGAAGACATGGCGCATACAGTTAAGACGTAGCGACCAGGAAAGCCGCGGTGATTTACGCATAGACCATAAGACAGCAGCAATCCGTTTTTTTACTGCGATTATTTCCTGGACACTGTTTGGCCTGGGATTTCTATGGGCGCTATTCGATAAGAAGAATCGTTGCTGGCATGACATCAGCAGCAAAACGGTGCTCATCGATCTACGCCCCGGGCAAAAACAGGCTGTCAGTAAAACTACCGGCGCATAGCTTATCGTAAACTGTTATCAGTTTACCCGTCTCATGAATAACAGGCTGACGAGCACCACCAATGCAAGAGGTATGGCAGCACTTAATATCGGCGCAATATTCAGGGCAAGGCCGAGATGGTTTATCGAACGGTTGATCACGAAATAGATAATCCCGATGATCAGGGCAAGTATCAGACGCTGGCCGACACCGCCGCTTCTCGGTGTCGTCGAAAATACGATAGGCATAGCGATCAGCAACATCGCCAGACAGGTCAGTGGGGTAAACACCTTGATCCAGAACGCCAGCTTGTATTCTCCATCATCGAGTTTATTGCCTCGCAGATACTCACTGTAAGTAAAGAGTTCTACTGCTGACATATCATTCGATTCCAGTTCGAGAACGGTGAACAGTTCAAGCAGTATAAGACGCTTCATCTTAAGCTGCTTTTCGTATGATGTAGTGATACCTTCAGTCGATATATCCGAACGACTGATTTTATCGAGCACCCATTCATTGTTCAGGTATTGTGCATGCCGGGCATGGATTACCGATGTTAAGCGACGGTTATCATCCAGCTCATAGAGTCGTATATTTCTCAGCTGCTGATCAGGCAGTATCTGTTTTACGTTGACATAGCGGTTACCGTCACGTGCCCAGATATCATTGCTACCACCGATGATGAGTTTCTTTTCCATGGCTTCTGCACGGTAGGCTTTCGCTGACCTGGTCGCCGATGGCACCACATACTCACCTAACACTGCCACCAGGATAGCCAACAACAAGCCTGTCTGTAATACCGAACGCGTAATCCTCATGGTACTGATACCGGAAGCACGCATCACGATCAGTTCCGAATTGGCTGCCATCGCACCTAATGACAATATTCCTCCGAGTAACAGTATCGATGGCGACAGCTCATATAAACGCTGCGGTAAGCGCATCAATACAAAAACCGCAGCCTGCAGTGCACCATAGTCACCGGTACCGACACTATCCAACTGGGCGACGAAGTCGACAAAAGCAAAGATGGACAGCATGACAAAACATGCCATAAAACAACCCACGCTCACTGCGCTGGCTATATAACGGTCAAGTACCACTCTGTACTCCTGCTTGCTCCTTTGCAACCGACCTGTTTCCAGCCCTGATCAGATAACCGCTGTGCTTTAACAGGTAGATAGTAAACATGATCGCGATGAGGTGAACCCACCAGGTACCGACCCATAATGGAACTTTCTGTTGCTCAATCCAGGTCTTGCCGATGCCAAGGAAATTGGAATAGACAAGGTACAACACCAGGGCCAGGGCCAGCTTTGCAAAGCGACCGCTGCGTGGGTCGGTTTGGCTCAACGGCAGGGCCATGAAAGCCACGATAATAGTTGCGATCGGCAACGCAAGCCGCCACTGCAGTTCAGCCTGGTCTTTCGGGTTCGCAGAATGCCAAAGTTCAGATACACTTCTGGAAACTTCCGAAATATGCGGCTGTACCCGCTTTTCTGCAACATACACGCCATATTCTTTATACTTGATGATCTTGAACATGGCATCACCCGCATCACCGATATAGTGGGTTCCATCATTCATCATCATATAGCGGCGACCATCTTCACTGAAATAACTTTCGGTACCTGCCGCAAGGTCAACATGATTATTGTTCCTGTACTGCTGTTGAAAAAACACGCTATCGATCTCCTTGTTGCCACTATCAGAAGACTCAAGAAACAGTACACCGCCTTTACTCGCACGGTTGAATTGCCCTACCAGCAAGGTATCGACCTCGGCCTGGCTCTGGATCTCGGCAGATATCTGTGCACGTTGCAGACTGATCAGTGGCCTGGCAAACAACATCAGCAATAACAATATCACCGTGGTTGGAATGGCGATCATCATCAATGGTCGATACCACTGCATGGGGCCTATACCGGCAGACATGATCGCCGCCATCTCACTGTCTCGATATAAACGCCCAAAAGCGATCAAAATCCCCATCAACAGGCTGAGTGGAATCAATACCACGGCAAACTCGAACAGGCTATTGGTCAGGTAAGCCAATAATGCAGCGATGGGGATAGCCCCCTGTGATACCCAGCCCAGCAGGTGGACCACTTCGGTACTGAGCACGATGAGCAGCAAGACGAACAGCACAGAAAGACAGGCAACCAGCAGTTCTTTTGCGATGTATTTATCTATTATGGACAACTTCATTTAATTTAACCCTGCAATAACAGAAGTTTACCCTGAAAACTTCAGCAAACGGCAATTTTTGGCGTGATAAGCTGGATAAGGCTTAAAAAACGAAGAAACCGACTACCCTCGGTTCCTTAAATTGAATACAATCTCCTCTGGCAATTTTATCCTGTAAGAATATAAAAATATATCGATCATCGGAGCACTCATGGAATATACAGTAAAAAGCGGCAATCCAGAAAAACAAAGAATCGGATGTGTCGTGATACCGGTTTTTGCATCCAGAAAACTATCATCCTCTGCAAAGATCATCGATAAAGTCAGCAACGGATATATCTCTAACCTGGTACGTCGTGGCGAGATCGAAGGCGATATAGGCAACACCCTGCTGCTACACAATGTAGAAAACACGCTATGCGACCGAATACTTCTGGTCGGCTGTGGTAAAGAGAAAGATGTTGATGTCAAAGCCTTCTACAGCATTAACTGCAATATGGTCAAAAGGCTGGAGTCCAGCGGAGCTACTGAAATAGCCTCGTACCTGACCGAGATCTCGGTTAAACGCAAAGATATCAGCTGGAAGATCAGGCACTCGATCGAGGCCATCGACGAATGCCTCTACAAGTTCAACCAGCTCAAATCCAAAAAAGAAGAAGCCAGACGGCCGCTGCGCAAGTTCATCTTCAGTGTCAATGGCCGCGGCCAGCTGATGCTAGGTGAGCAGGCCGTTCGTCAGGGAATGGCGGTTTCCGCCGGCATCCATCTCGCCAAAGATCTGGGCAACCTGCCGGGCAACATCTGCACACCTGACTACCTGGCAAAACAGGCGATAAAGCTGGCTACCCAGCATAAAAAATTAAAGACTTCGGTACTGGAAGAGAGCGACATGGAAAAGCTCGGCATGGGCTCGCTGTTATCAGTCTCCAGGGGCAGCCGTGAACCGGCCAAGATGATCATCATGGAATATATGGCTGCTGACAAAAAGCAGGCACCGATCATCTTCGTCGGTAAAGGTGTCACCTTCGATTCTGGCGGTATCAGTCTGAAACCGGGCGCAGCAATGGATGAGATGAAATATGATATGTGCGGCGCAGCCAGCGTAATCGGTGCGATCAGCGCCTGTGCCGACCTGCAGCTACCAATGAATATCGTCGGCATCATCCCCTCGGTCGAAAACATGCCAGACGGTATCGCCAGCCGCCCCGGCGATGTAGTAACCAGCATGTCCGGACAGACCATCGAAATCTTGAACACCGACGCCGAAGGCCGCCTCATCCTGTGTGATGCACTAACCTATGCAGAAAAATATGATCCGGATGTAGTCATCGATATCGCGACCCTTACCGGCGCCTGTGTCGTCGCACTGGGTGCACACCCTGCAGGCTTACTCAGTAACCACAACCCACTGGCGAACGATCTGCTATCCGCCGGCCAGACCAGCGGCGACCGTTGCTGGCAACTGCCACTGTGGGAAGACTACGAAGAACAGTTAAAGAGCAACTTTGCAGACTTTGCGAATATAGGTGGCAAAGGTGCCGGCACCATTACCGCTGCCTGTTTCCTTTCACAGTTCACCAAGAAGTACCACTGGGCACATCTGGACATCGCGGGTGTTGCCTGGAAGAGTGGTGACAATAAAGGCGCGACTGGCCGGCCCGTAGGTTTGCTCACGCAGTACGTGCTCGACCGTTGCAAAGACTGCCAGTAAATCAGAGTATCAATGCCAGATTACGATCCAAAGAGTATACCGATCCTGGACGATATCATCGAGGATGATAGCGACGAGGCTGAACTGATCGATGCTAACCTGGGTACACCCGGCCTGCATTCACCTGCTTCGGATATCCCTGAACTGACTGAAGCTGTCGCGGTAAGCTCGGAGTTCATCGATATCGATACAGGGCATGATGTTGAAAAAGATGAAGACGAGCTAAACTTGTTCACCGATGATAGTTTAACGGACGAAGAAGAAACCGCTGGACCAGCACTTGGCGTCATCGATCGATATATCGACTCCACGGAGGACGGATTTACATCAGTCGATGAGAGTGAAGCAGCAGTCGTACAGGTCGAATACAGCATAGATCAACACCTCGACCTCCGCTTAGATCAGGGCGCCCCCGTCATTACCGCTGATCCGGATATGCAGGTGCTCGACGATACCGTTTCTCCTGAAAACACCTTTGCCAAGGCCGAGCAACCCTCTACCGGCCCGGCCCAGACGGCAACTCTCAGCGCTATCGTCGATGATGTGGTGAAACAGCTGATGCCGGACCTCGAGCAACAGCTACGCCATCTTGTTCAACAGGCGCTGGAAGAAAAGCTGCCGGAAGAAATAAGCGAACGATTCTCTGACAAGAAGCCCGACTGATTCCGCGAGCTCTGCCTTCACCGGCTACCAGCCGCTTCCGACCTGATAAAATCAAGCCCCAAACACAGCAAGCCTTGGCGGCATGTTGTATAATTCTGCGCTTTCAATCTGCGTAACTGAGTCCATAATGGAAAAAACCTATAACCCGCAAGCCATCGAAAACAAATGGTACGAAACCTGGGAAAGCAACGGTTACTTCAACGCCAACCAGAGCTGCGAAGGTGCGAGCAAGACAGCAGAATGCAATAACTTCTGCATCATGATCCCGCCGCCGAACGTCACCGGCCGCCTGCATATGGGACACGCCTTCCAGGACACCATAATGGATGCCATGATCCGCTATCATCGCATGAAGGGTGACAACACCTTATGGCAGGTCGGCACCGACCACGCAGGCATCGCTACGCAGATGGTGGTGGAACGCCTGATCAATGCCGAAGGCAAGACCCGTCACGATTACGGTCGTGAGAAATTCACCGAAAAGATATGGGAGTGGAAAGAACACTCCGGCAACACCATTACCAAACAGTTACGCCGCATGGGCGCTTCGCTGGACTGGTCACGCGAACGCTTCACCATGGATGAAGGATTATCGACAGCGGTCACCGAAGTCTTTGTACGCCTCTATGAAGAAGGCCTGATCTATAGGGGCAAGCGCCTGGTCAACTGGGACCCGGTGTTACACACCGCCGTATCCGACCTGGAAGTACTGTCAAAAGAAGAAAACGGCCACATGTGGCACATCCGCTACCCGCGCAGTAACGGTGCCGGCCATGTCGTAGTTGCCACCACACGCCCGGAGACCCTGCTCGGTGACTTTGCAGTTGCGGTTAATCCCGATGACGAGCGTTACTCTTACCTGCTTGGCGAGTTTCTCGAACTGCCGCTGACCGGCCGCAAGATCCCGGTACTGGCCGACGAACATGTCGATGCTGAGTTTGGTACCGGCTGTGTAAAGATCACCCCGGCTCATGACTTCAATGACTACCAGGTATGGTTACGCCATAAGAACAAGAGCGAAGTCCGTGAGCTGCCCCACGGTGGCCTTATCAACATCCTGACCAACAATGCCGCAATCCGAGATAATGAAGATGATATTCATAACATCATCCCTGAAGCCTATATCGGCCTGGACCGCTATGAAGCACGCAAACGTATCGTTGCCGACCTCGAGGCTGCCAGCCTGCTGGAAAAAGTGGATGACCATAAACTGATGGTCCCCCGTGGTGACCGTTCCAATGCTGTCATCGAACCATTTTTGACCGACCAGTGGTACGTGAAGGTCGAACCGCTTGCTAAACCGGCGATAGAAGCGGTAGAGAACGGCAGCATCAAGTTCACCCCGGACAACTGGAAGAATACCTACTTCGAGTGGATGCACAATATCGAAGACTGGTGCATCTCACGCCAGATCTGGTGGGGCCACCGCATACCGGCATGGTACGACGATGTTGGCAATGTCTATGTCGGCCATGATATCGACGAGGTGCGCAGTAAAAATAAACTGCATGATGATTTCCCGCTGACACAGGATGAAGATGTCCTCGACACCTGGTTCTCATCTGCACTCTGGCCTTTCTCGACCCTGGGCTGGCCGCAGAAAACACCGGAGCTGGAAACCTACTACCCGACAAACGTGCTGGTCACCGGTTTCGATATCATCTTCTTCTGGGTCGCCCGTATGATCATGATGGGGCTCAAGTTCATGGGCGACGTTCCTTTCCATGAAGTATACGTCCACGGCCTGGTACGTGATGCTGAAGGTCAGAAGATGTCAAAATCCAAGGGCAACGTACTCGACCCGATGGATGTGATCGACGGTATCGATCTCGAGTCACTGGTGAAGAAACGTACCACTGCGGTGATGCAGACGCACCAGGTAGAACGCATCGAGAAACTCACCCGTAAGAATTTTCCAGATGGCATTCCCGCCTTCGGCACCGATGCCATGCGCTTTACCTTTGCTGCGCTGGCGACCACCGGACGCGACGTGGTGTTCTCACCGTCACGCATCGAAGGCTACCGCAATTACTGCAACAAGATATGGAACGCTGTACGTTATGTCCTGATGCAGGCGGAAGACAAAGACTGCGGCCTGTTAGACGATGGTTCAGATAACCCGTGTGCCGTGCTGTCGCTTGCCGACCGCTGGATCATCTCGCGTCTACAGCGCGTCGAAGCACGCATAGAAAAACATATCGAGAATTCACGTCTCGACCTGGTCGCACAGGACCTGTACACCTTCGTCTGGGAAGACTACTGTGACTGGTACCTGGAACTGTCAAAACCGGTACTGTTCAATGACGAGACGCCGGAGAATGAGCAGCGCGGCACACGCCGCACGCTGGTGCGCGTACTGGAGGCACTGCTGCGCCTGAATCATCCGATCATTCCGTTCATCACTGAAGAGTGCTGGCAGAATGTCGCGCCGCTTGCCGGTATCCATGGCGACAGCATCATGCTGCAGCCCTACCCGCAAGCTGACGACAGCAAGATCGACGACAAATCTGAACAAGACCTGGAATGGGTCAAGAGCTTCGTCAGCGGCGTACGCCGTATCCGTTCCGAGATGGATATCCCGCCGGGCAAACCGTTATCGTTACTGCTGCAGAATGCCAGTGACAATGACGAACAGCTCTACCAGGACAACCAGGCCTTCATCGAAACCCTGGCCAGGATAGAAAACAGCGAATGGCTGGCGGAAAATGACGAAGCACCTGAATCGGCAACCGCCCTGGTCGGCGAGATGAAGATCCTGATACCACTAGCCGGGCTCATCGATAAAGATGCCGAGCTTGCGCGCCTGGAGAAAGAGATCGGCAAGATACAGTCAAACGTCGACAAGACCACGACCAAGCTGGTAAACAAAAACTTTATCGACAAGGCCCCGGCTGCCGTCGTCGAAAAAGAAAGAGAACGTCTGGCCGAAATGACCCGCTCGATCGAAACGCTCAAGGAGCAGGCCAAAAAAATCAGCGCGCTGTAGCTTACGATTTCAAAAGAGAAAAGCTGAAAAGCGGCTAACCACAGAGGCACAGAGAGCACAGAGTTTTTTATTGTTATCGCGTCTTCGACGCGACTAACAAAATAATTATTTTCTCTGTGTTCTCTGTGCCTCTGTGGTTAAATATTTTTTCTTTTTCGTCAAACATAGTTCAGACTGACCTAAAAACCCGGACTCTTGCAAAGCATCGCTTTAACGGGTTATCCTCATATCCACCGTAACTATCATCATAAAGACAATGGCAACTCCTGAGAAAATAGAACAGATCCTGCAGACCCATGCCAGCCTTATCCAGGCGGTAGTACAGACCATCCATACCCCGGAATTCAAACCCCAGCTGGATGTGGTGCTGCAGCAGTCGGCACAAAATGGCTGGCAGGACCTGGTCAATGCCATCAACAAGATAGTCGCCGGCAGCCGCGACCAGTCCCTGCTCAACGGTCTTGATGAAGAAGATGCTGTCATTGTTGATAGCATACTTCGTGGCCTGCAGGACCCAACTACCCTGCCCTCACCAGAACAGACCGGTGATGCTACCAAGGCCGCACCGATGCTGGCCCGCCTGATCAACGAGGCAAGCCGTGGCGATCACAACGCACTCTCCATGCTGGGCACCATGGCCGAGCAGATGTCCAGTGCCGGTGGTGACATGGCCAGTCTCAGCGCCGTGATAAAAGACATGATCGATGGCGAACGGAATATAGACAAGCTATGCACCCGTATGGGACCGCAGGGTGAATCTTTGATCACGCAGATAGTGAGCGAACTCGGCAAGCTTGATACACACTAGATCGCATACATCGTATGTCGCCTTCTGAGCAACGCGTTATCCAGCAGACACGGAACTGGGTCAAAGAAGTTGTTATCGCTCTGAACCTGTGTCCATTTGCAGCCTCGGTGTTCGAACAGGACAGTATTGCTTACCGTGTAATGCAGGGCAGCGACATGGCTTCACATCTGCAGCAATTCGCTGATTGCCTGGCCGAACTCGATAATACAGAAAGCATAGAAACCAGCCTGCTGATCTATCCCGAATCATACGGGCAGTTTGATGACTACCTGGATTTTCTCGAAATGAGCAACCGCTTGCTGGATGATCTAAACTACACAGGCATATACCAGCTAGCCAGCTTTCATCCCGACTACCTGTTCGAAGGCAGTACAGAACATGATGCTGGCAATTACACTAACCGCTCACCCTATCCCATGCTGCACCTGTTGCGAGAGCGCAGCATAGAAAGAGCGGTCAGCAGTTACCCGGATATCGACCAGGTACCGGACAGTAATATAAAAAAGCTGCACGATATCGGTTACGAAAACGTGCGATCCATCATCGAGCAAATATTAGAGCAACAGTCATGAATACGATAACCGTCATCGCGATAAGTGTCGTCATCCTGCTGCAGACTATTTTCATGGTACTTGAAATGTTCATGTGGAAAACGGCAAGCGGGCGAAAGATATTCGGCACATCGAAAGACTTTGCACAACAGTCCGCCACGCTCGCCGCAAACCAGGGGCTGTATAATGGTTTCCTGGCAGCCGGCCTGTTGTGGGGATTGATCAGTACCGGCGGCGTAGATGCGCTGATTTTTTTCCTTGGCTGTATTATCATTGCCGGTCTCTACGGAGCAGCCACCGCCAGCGCTTCCATCCTGTTTATACAGGCATTACCGGCAGCTGTCGCAATGATCCTGCTAATAATGCACCAATAAAAAAACCAAAGGCAAATACTATGAACCACTATTTCAATAACACCATAAAACTTATATCCTGGCTCAGCCTGTCCTCCGCGCTGATCGCCTGCTCTCCGACAGGCGACAGCAGTGCTGAAAAAACCGCACCACAGGGTGAGCCTGAAACAACACAGGCGGTAAACAGTGAGTTCCCGTATACCTTCGAAAAGGTCACCGATAACACCTGGGTGATGCATGGTCCACGCGAGATGCCAAACCCGGAGAACAAGGGTTTCATGAATAACCCCGGCATCGTCAAAACCTCCGCCGGCCTGGTCATGATCGACCCGGGCTCTACCGTGCAGGTTGGCGAAAACGTTCTGACCGAAGTTAAGCAGGTAAGCGACCTGCCCATCGTTGCGGTTTTCAATACCCATATCCACGGTGACCACTGGCTGGCAAACCAGGCGGTGAAAGCAGCCTATCCTGATGTAAAGATCTACGGCCACACAGAGATGCTGGCAGAAGTCGAAAATGGCGAAGGTGAAAACTGGGTCAAGCTGATGGACAGCATGACCGAAGGCGCCAGCAAAGGCACCATCGTGGTCGCACCGGACAATGCGGTCGATAACACCGAGATCATCAAAGTCGGCGATACCCAGTTTAAGATACACCATTACGGCGTCGCCCATACCAACACAGACATCATGATCGAAGTCGTGGAAAACTCCGTCGTCTTCCTCGGCGATAACGTTACCGCATTGCGTATTCCCAGGACGTCCGACGGTACCTTCCAGGGAAATATCTCCAGCATCGAGACCATGCTCGAAGCAGGCGCAAAAACCTATGTTCCCGGTCACGGACCAACAGGCGACAGCAGTATGGTTGAAGAATACCTGGGTTACCTGTCATTGGTCTATGAAGCCGCACAAAAAGCATTCGAGGGCGACCTGGACAGCAGCGATGTGATTGCCATTACCAGAGAGACAACCGCAGCCTATAAAGACTGGCATGGTTACGATACCCTGTTAGGACCACAGGGTGCCCAGGCTTATGCTGAAGTTGAGGCGGCGGAGTTTTAATCTTGCTAAACAGTAGATCTGGTTTGATGATTAAAAACCAGATCTATTGTTTCTTACCTTTTGCTTTCTCACTAAGAAGAAGTCTTCTTTAGTCACTCGATGTTTAAGTGTTTACTTTTTCTCGAGCTGCTTTCAATCGTTCGACGTGCTCTATCAGTGAGTCTGTTGTCTCTCTAAGCAGTTCAAGTTCTTCTATAGACAAATCATCAAGCTGCTCAAGGTTGTATTCGATAGTATCTATAATCTGCTTTGAAGGGCGCTGCATCGGGCGTAAAAAATACGCGGTGATGGTAGCGACAATTGCCCCGAAGAAGAGCATAGATCCGATAACAATCCATATCGCACCAATTAACTCTGATACCCCGTTTACCGGCATATCAGCTATTCCCGCAGTGGAAAAAGCAGCAATACCCCAATACAAGGCTCGTCCGTACGACGTTATAGATGTACCTTCTGTTCCACGTTCGCCAAAATACAAACCGGCCGCGAAAATCATCCACAGAACAATTAACAGGAAGGCCATCTTCAGAATGGGAGTATATTCAAGCACGTCCCGGATGAACTTCCTGCTTCTTCTTGACGCCATTTTATTCTTTTTTGTCACCTCAGATAACTCCTGCTCGATGGATTGCCTGGAAAAAAGTGACAGCGAGGTCAAATATTAAACTCTCTGTTACCTTTAACGTTCAACTACTCCCTCGGCAATTGCTGCACGATAATTTCTTCTGCATTATTCTACTACCTGCCATCCATGGCAGTATGCATTGCTCTAATACCTTACATCCATGTACATATGAAAACATTGTTTCGAATTAGCACTTCAATTGCGAATATGAAGGATGATTAAAATTAAACCCCTCCATCTCTTTAATAAGAAACCTTCGACTAGCGTTAATACGTATAACTAATACCTACAGTTATCCGGTAATCATCCGGGAAAGGTACCGTTCCATCTGCAGCTTCAGTTGGATGGGTTATCCTGTCCCAGATAAAAGATGTATCGAAATCCAGTGCCCCTGTTATTTCATTATTTAATGTCAGAATGATATGGTGCGTATAGCCACCCGTTTCCTTGTTACTGAATTGCATGTTGTATTTGGCAATAAAATCGATAGTGTTTGTGAGCTCAGTATCATAGTTTGTTTTCAACCACAGTCCAGGTGACGATTCGACGTTACTCTCTCCCGATGCGACAGAAATAAATTTTGTTTTAACAAAAGCCGGACCGCCGGATAGCGATAATTCCGTGACGCCATCATCTATCAAGGTGTAACCCAGACCAGTTGCGAGCGTAATTTTCGAATCAATATTGCTAAACGGATCTCGATAATACTCAACATATACTGGTGTATAAAAAAAGTAACGGGTTTTATAATAATCGTAACTGGCATTCAGGCGATGATTATTGATGGTCTCGATGAGATCGCCATCGCCACCATTGGTTTTTGAAATATTACCGATATAATCCAGTAAAAAACGAGTCGTTGATGACCGCCTTTTCATATTGACCTTTGCCGTGTAATCTAACTGATCGGTATTACCCTTCTTGGCATCAAAACTTAAGGTCGCTTTAATCGACCAAAGATCCAGCTCTTTTTTCCCGGCAGGGGCAAACGAGATAAGACTCGAACGATCGTACGTTTTATTTTCATAATCATTCGATATTCGGATCTTGCCATCTGTCACTTCAAGCATGCCGGATGTTGGACCAATATCTTCTAGATTCACATCACTCACTCGGTAACTGCGCAAGATCCTCACATCACCCCAGTCGATTTCCAGCAGGTCGAGCTTATCACTGTCAAATTCAAGACTGTCTTCATACATGCCGTTGATCTTGCCTTTGAGCCATTCATTAGAGGTAAGCTGAATCCAGTCAAATTTTTCTGCTGACGGAATCCATTCTTTAGACACTTCTGGCGCACTTTTATTAGTAGCAGCCGTCTGCTCGACATCAGATTGTGAATCTTTAGTGTCTTGCACAACATCGCTGTCTGAATATGTTTCTGACATCTCTGCAGCAGAAACAGTGAATAAAACGCTAAGAAATAACTGAATGGCAATTGCTGCAGATAACTTAATAGGCATATTGTTGAGAGGTAGTCTGAAATATAGATAGTGAAAAAGCTGGTTGCTCATATGTATCTGCGTGCAATTCGGTACTGACTACAAAAACATTTTAAGCTTAGCTCGCAGGCCTTGAGTCAAACAACTGTACATCTACACACTGCTGCCGTCTCAAGGTACAAAGATTGAATCATACTCCATTTTGCCAAATAAATGGCAGCAGCCTGAACATCCTCCCCTGTCTAAGAGACACTTTTTAACAGATATTCCTGTCTCATTCGACAGTTAAAGACAGGGGCGAGTCATGTAATACCACATATGCTTGATTGAACCCACAAGTCAATCGTTCAGATCTTCAGTTACCCGAATGCTGGTGTTTGGTATCTGGTAATACTTGAACAGGGTCGATGTCTTATTATACGAATGGCGTCGGAACAGGTCTGTCAGGTTAAAACCGAGGCCGATAAAAACGTTCCTCTCTTTCATCGCACCTTGCTCAGCGAAACCACGGGTATAGTAACCGGCGTGAATTTCGATATGCTTGAGAAAGCTGCTGCGGGCAAAATCGAAGCCATTAAGCTTCAATGCCAGCAAGTATTTAGAGTTTTCGTAATCTGTCGTAAAGTCATTTAATGTCTCATCATTTGGCATATATTCCCAGCGAAAATCCAGGATATCCGAGAGCTCCTGATTGCTGTATGTCATGAATCCGAAAGCTATGCCGATAACATTGGCGATCATATCCTCTTTCGATGCCCCGAAGTCACTGAAAGCGTCACCCAACTCTATATAACCAACGATAGCAAATGAAGATACAGCGCCATATAATGCGGCATCTTTTTTATTGAAACACCAGTAAGCATACAGACTGGACAAACCATGCGTGAGAACGTAACTGGTGTAAGCATGACCAAGCTTATCAGCGCCACCGGATTCAGTATCATTACCAAACCAGCCTTCCGAGCTGCTACTGGGTGAACCGCTGAAGTAATCCCAGTTAGTCACGCCCCATGCGGTAATCACGCCGATGCCTGTCAGGTTTGTAGTCCACAGCCTGGAGCTTTTTTCCTGTGCTGAAATCTCATCGTAACAACCATCGCTGAGCACATCAGCATAAATCGAGCAAGGTGAAAATATCAAAAGCGTGAAGACAACACTGGCAATGCTTGCATTCAATGATTTCACGGTCACATATGGTAGGTTGATTGAACTATTGACTCTATCACTATAGATTTTATAGTGGTCGGTGACAAATGAGAAACATTACTCACTGCCTTTTTAGAGCCACTCGGCTGCCTTCGGCGCATATCCTTCTTGTCTGTTTTACATCTGCTCAATCTGCCGCTTAAACCGATTATCACCAGCAGGCATTGAAAATCGAGCGGTGTTACAAATGCAGCAAAAGCAGAAAAGGAGCCAAACCATATTAATTGTTAGCGGGTGATAAGTGTTCAGTAAGATGATAATGGAAGTTCGGTAAAAATAACCCTTCTACCATTTTATATTAATTGATTAGTATTTTATTAATTGATGGCATGGCTATTGCAACATATGCACATAAATTTCATCGCAACAATAAATCAATATCTTAGGGGGACATGTCGTGGGTTTTTTGTCCAATGTGAAACTTCAGGCGCTCATGATTGGTGCAGCCGTATCAATTATGATCATTATCGTAGCCGAGACTAACGCTAGTCCATGGCTGATACCACTCACGATCATCGCCGCTTCAGTAAGATTGTCGCAGCTGTTTCGTCGCTGGCGAGCTTGAAGCAAGCCTTATATGAGTGCTTGTGTAAGTCATCTACGATTTTATTTTGTATAAACTTTGCGGGGCGAGAACCGTATTGCCTAAGATAAAAGTCTTAAATGTATCAGTTAATAGCACTACCAACTAAAGATCTCCGGCAATTGCTCCTCGATAATTGCTCCTGCATTATTCTACTACCTGCCATCCATGGCAGTATACATTGCTCTACTAACCTGCATCCATGCAGGAATCACTTAGGTCGAGATAACAATCACCAATTATAAATATTAATTAAATATCCCATGCTCGCGAGTAGAAAGAAACTTGATCTTGGGCCACTTCTCAATCGTCATATCAAGATTAACCCGCGTAGGCGCGATATAGGCGAGATCACCGGCGTGATCGAGCGCCAGGTTGGTCGTCTGTCTGTCTTTGAACTTCTGCAGTTCCTTGTCGTCATCACATTCGACCCAGCGCGCAGTGGTGACATTGACCGCCTCGAAATTACAGTCCACACCGTACTCATCCATCAGTCGGTGTTTGACCACTTCGAACTGCAGCACACCGACGGCGCCAAGGATAAGGTCATTATTATGCAGCGGGCGGTACAGCTGGGTGGCGCCCTCTTCACACAACTGCATCAGGCCTTTCTGCAGCGCCTTCATCTTTAACGGGTCTTTCAGCTGTGCGCGTCTGAACAGTTCGGGTGCGAAGTTCGGGATACCGGTAAATGAAAGATCCTCTCCCATGGTAAAGGTGTCACCGATACGCATGGTTCCGTGATTGTGCAGGCCGATGATATCGCCAGTGTAGGCCACATCGACATGTTCCCTGTCCGATGCCATAAAGGTCACTGCGTCTGCCAGTTTGATATCTTTGCCGAGGCGCACATGTTTGACCTTCATGCCCTTGCTATAGGTGCCGGAACAGATGCGGACAAACGCTATGCGGTCGCGGTGGCCCGGATCCATGTTCGCCTGGATCTTGAAAACAAAGCCGGTGAATTTTTCTTCTTCAGGTTCCACTATGCGGGTCTGGGTCTCGCGAGCACGTGGTGACGGCGCGAAATCATTCAATGCATCGAGCAATTCACCGACACCGAAGTTATTGATACCGGAGCCAAAGAATACCGGGGTTAGCTCGCCTTTCTGATAAGCGGCCAGATCGAACTCGTGACTGGCGCCTTTAACCAGCTCTATCTCTTCACGCAGCTCTTCTGCCATATGCCCGAGGATGTCGTCGAGTTGCGGGTTATCCAGTCCTTCGACGATATCGCCCGCCTGTATCTTTCCACCATGCGTGGCGCTGAAAAAATGCACGGTATCGGTGGCGAGATTGAACACACCCTTGAAGTTTTTACCCATGCCGATGGGCCAGGTGATCGGTGCACACTGGATCTTAAGGATGTCCTCGATCTCATCGAGGATATCGATCGGTTCGCGTGCTTCCCGGTCCATCTTGTTGACGAAGGTGATGATCGGCGTGGTACGCAGGCGACAGACCTCCATCAGTTTGATGGTCCTGTCCTCGACGCCTTTCGCGGCATCGATCACCATCAATGCTGAATCGACCGCAGTCAGTGTACGATAGGTATCTTCGGAGAAATCGGCATGCCCCGGCGTGTCCAGCAGGTTGATGATGCAGTCTTTATGCGGAAACTGCATGACGGACGAGGTCACCGAGATACCGCGCTGCTTTTCCAGCTCCATCCAGTCTGAGGTCGCGTGGCGTGCCGCTTTCCTGCCCTTGACGGTGCCAGCCATCTGGATCGCACCGCCGAACAGCAATAACTTCTCGGTCAGGGTCGTCTTACCGGCATCCGGGTGAGAGATAATGGCGAATGTTCGCCGACGTTTTACTTCATCTAAATAAGCCATAGCGGCGCAATTATACAGGCTTGGCAGAATAACGAAACCAGCCCTGAGGAAACGATTTTATGCGATATGCACTAAGCGACAATTAGACCATGGTTACCATGAACACACTGTTATCGTTATCACCAGCGCCTGTTGTAGTCGATGTTCGCGACCCCGGGAACCATCTGACGGTTGCTACCGAGCGCACATTGCTCAGCATCGAGATTGTCATACCAGTCGCGGTAGTTCAGCATCACTGTCGGTGACATGATGCAGCCGCTCTGTCCGAACGGATGGCCAAGATGCAGCAGCAGGTGGCCGATCTCGTGGGTCAATAACGCTGCAGAGTAGTTCACGATCTGTTCATCAGAATAGGTCTCATCCTGGCGCAGCCCTGTCAGCAGCTGCGAATCGTTCAGCATCGGGTAGACCATGATATAGACATAGCTGGATAAGGCTGAATTCTTATTGTAGGTGGTGGTACCTGCGGTGATGCCACCACGGATTGATGAATGCACATCCATGGCATATTTTTCTGCACTGGCGACCAGTTGATTGGTTATGACGATTTCGTACGGCAACTCGCTGTAGCCAAGGCTGTCCCACCATACCCACTCATTGTAAGGAGAACCATCCAGTACCGGCCTGCTATCTCCTGCCAGTTCACTATGCCAGTATTTTAATCTTGCGACCAGTGTATCGACCAGCGCATAGGACAGCTCGATAAAGCCTTTTGGTTTAATCTCTGGATGCAACAGATAGGGTTGCGCGAAATCGATGACCTTATCTTTATTGCCTGCGTAGTTTTTTAATGTTTCGAACACAGACTGCTGCATCTCTTCACGCACCTGTTTATCGAAATGTTGGATATCGACTATCTCTTCTTGCCGTGCTTTTATCAGCGCTTCGCTCAATGCGTTGAATATCTCTTCGACAGCGAGCGTCTCGACATCGGAAAAAATGATATCGATGTCAAAATACTGTTTCACCATCTGCCGGCTGCGCAACAGTATGCGATTTACCTGGTCATCGGTCAGCTGTTTGAACCGCGGGTTTACCACGCTTGCGACGCGCAGTTTGACGGGCTGTTGCGACAGGTCTGGCAATGGTATCGTCGCCCAATCATCTGCCCTGTGATCCACCAGATCATCCGATGCTGACTGTTTATCTGATTCACCATTGCTGCATGCAGTGATCGAGCACAACAGAAAAATCGACAGAAAGAACCGGCGGCGGAAGCTGCATGGTACATTAAAGACTTTATTGCTCATCAGCTGCAGGCTTCCTGCATATCAATGACGATTACATCACTCAACCGTGAGTCCTGATTGAAATATCGGTAGCTTAAACATCATTGCAGAGGTACCTGGCCAGTATGATCGCATCTTCACGGCCGTTTTCAGCAGGATAATATGCCTTGCGCACGCCCAGCTCGTGAAAGCCTTCTGACTGGTAGAGCAACTGTGCATTTATATTAGAGCGTCTGACTTCGAGCAATATCATGTCGACATCGGTCTGGTTCGATTTTTTGACGAGATGACGCAACAGGTGACGACCGAGTCCTTTACGCTGATATTCCGGATGGATACAGATATTGAGGATATGCGCTTCACCCGGTGAAAGCATGACGATACCATATCCGATGACTTTATTGTCCAGCGTCATCACCCAGGCGTTATAACCGATACGCAGACAGTCACGAAAGATACCCAGTGTCCAGGGATGCGGATAAGCCTTTTGTTCGACAGCGAAGACCTGTTTCAGGTCGGTATAAGCCATGGTTCGCACTTCGACCAGCGAACTCATCTCATCTTGCATGTTTTGAATGTTTGCTACCATAACATCGTTTTATCTACTATTTCCGATCTGACATCATCGCCTGTAACTGCTGCAGGTCAGACCATGCCTTGCGTTTATGTTCAGGCTTCATTAGAAGCTCCTGTGGGGAATAGCTTACAAATACAGGGATTGACTCAAAGCAGTAATGCTGCTGCTCGTCTTTGCCAGGACTGACTGCGTCGGGGTTCATATCACGGAAATCATCGATGGTGAGATCTTTTTGACGCAGACTGCGGATGGCTGTCTCGCCCAGTACGACGATAAGTCCAGGCCTGATCAAATCAACCTGCCGTTTCAGGTATTCAGTGCAGCAGAGGATTTCTTTCGGTGACACCGTGTGACTGGCGGGAACTGAACATTTTAATAATGAAGTGATATAGACATCGTTGATATCGATTTCGATGGCAGACAGCATTTTGCTGAGCAGATCATCAGCTGCATCGCTACATAGCTTGCCATTGCGATCATCGCTGGCATCAGGCGCCAGCAATACGAACATCAGTTCTGCTGACCGCTTGCCACGTCCGATCAATGCCTGCTTGCGTGCTTTATGCAGGACACAGCGATCACAATTCTGCACATGCTGTTCGAGTGACATCCAGCCGGTGGCAGTATTCTCTGCACTCTGCAGCTCCGGCCCATCATTGTGACCTTTATTCTGCTCCGGTGCCGATTGCTGCTCTGGTTGATGTGCCGGTTCAAGTGACTGCCAGCATTGCACCCCCATCACATCCAGGTAATACCGGCGTGTGTTTTCATCTAACGGAGGAGGTGCAATGTTTTTCGTCATAGAGTAAGGACCTGCTCAAACTTACCAGAGCCAGACTTCTGCACGTCAGACGTCTCCGAGTTGAGGATGCTCTCGAACGTCACTTTTTTCCAGCTTGTTCAATGCATTGATGTAAGCATTGGCAGATGCGATCACGATATCCGTATCAGCGCCCTGGCCGCTGACGATACGTCCGGCTTTCTCCAGTCTTACCGTCACTTCGCCCTGGGCATCGGTACCGCTGGTGATGTTATTCACCGAGTATAGCTGCAGCTGTGTACCGCTATTGACCATTTTTTCGATCGCTCTGAACGAAGCGTCCACTGGACCGCCGCCGCTGGCACTGGCCGAGACTTCTTCGCCACCTATATCCAGCACGATCGATGCGTTTGGTGTTTCGCCTGTCTCTGAACAGACACGCAAGCTGACCAGCTTGTAATGCTCGTTCTCGATCGCCCAGTTGGTATCGGCGACCAGTGCATGCAGGTCCTCATCGAAGATCTCGTGCTTCTTGTCAGCCAGGTCCTTGAACCGAGAAAAAGCTTCGTTCAATTCCTGCTCGGTACTGAACTCGATATTCAGTTCTTGCAACCGGCTCTTGAATGCATTTCGACCCGAGTGTTTACCCAGTACCATGCGGTTATCCGTCCAGCCAACATCCTGCGCGCGCATGATTTCGTAAGTCTCACGGCTCTTCAGGATACCATCCTGATGGATGCCCGATTCATGTGCGAACGCGTTAGCGCCGACGATAGCTTTATTCGGCTGTACCGGGAAGCCGGTGATACCTGATACCAGTTTCGAGCACGGTACTATCTGTGTAGTATCGATATTAGTGTCACAGTCAAAGACATCCTGACGTGTGCGCACGGCCATCACTATCTCTTCCAGTGAGGCATTGCCTGCCCTCTCACCCAGACCATTGATGGTACATTCCACCTGGCGTGCGCCATTGAGCACGGCAGACAGGGAGTTGCCGACGGCCAGGCCCAGGTCGTTATGGCAGTGTACCGAGAATATCGCTTTATCAGAATTAGGTGTTCGTTCCAGCAAGGTGTGGATCAGACCACCGAACTGGTGCGGGATGTTATAACCCACGGTATCAGGTATATTGATGGTTGAGGCACCGGCGTCGATTACCGCTTCGATGACACGACACAGGAAATCCGTATCCGAACGACCCGCATCCTCCGGTGAGAACTCCACATTATCGGTAAATTGCCTGGCCATCTTCACAGCGTTGACCGCCTGGGCAAGTACATCGTCCGGCTGCATGCGCAGCTTCATCTTCATGTGGATAGGAGAAGTAGCAATAAACGTATGGATACGTGAAGACTCTGCCGGTTTCAACGCTTCACCGGCACGCAGTATGTCCTTTTCCAGTGCTCGTGCCAGGCCGCATACCGTGCTTTCTTTTATCACCGAGGCAACGGCCTTCACCGACTCGAAATCACCCTGGCTGGCGATGGGAAAACCTGCTTCGATCACGTCGACGCGCATCTTCTGCAACGCTTTTGCAATACGCACCTTTTCCTCTTTGGTCATGGAAGCACCTGGGCTTTGCTCACCATCACGCAAGGTGGTATCAAATATTATCAAGCGATCCTGTTTACTCTGTTTTCTTTCTATAGATTCATTACTCATGACTTGACCTTCAAATCAATTATTTTCCGGGTATAAATATGTTGAGCGCGTATTCTCCTCGCCAGGAATCATTATCTGCCCTAGGGCAGGAGGAGAAAGAGAGAGCCAAGGAATGCCGAAAATGACAGGGAAGCCACAGCCAGTGCAGACGCAATAGAAGTGCGCATAGCAGCAAGATCAGGTTGTGGCAAAAAAATACTCATAGGTTTATTAACTATAGCGACATGTCTAAAATTTTACAAGCCGAAAATTAAAAATTTAAGGCTGTTCTGTCTTGCCCCGTTTTTTAAACCATCGCAGCACGGCGAGCACCGGTCCGGATAGCGCGTAGATCATAAAACCGCCAAACAATGTGATCGGTGGATCGATGGCGGAAAACACGAAGATCATGACCACCACCAGCATCGCGACGAAGGGCACTTTATTATGAAAATCGATATCTTTGAAACTGTAGTAAGAAACATTACTCACCATCATCAGGCCGGCAAACACGATGAGAGGCAAAGCGAGCATCGCCACCGCATCACCCTCGATACCATTGTCAAAGCAGGCCCAGACGAAACCGACCACGACACCCGCTGCTGCCGGGCTCGGCAACCCCTGGAAATACCGCTTATCGGTATTGCTCGCCTTGGTATTGAATCGCGCAAGCCTCAGTGCGGCAGAGGCGACAAACAGGAAAGCCGCCAGCCAGCCGAGCTTGCCCAGCGGGTAACTGACATTGACCAGCGAGGAAAGAGACCACTCGTACAGTACCAGTGCTGGCGCCAGGCCAAAGGAACCCATATCGGCCAGGCTGTCATATTCAGCACCGAATGCCGTTTGTGTATTGGTCATCCGTGCGACGCGGCCATCGAGTGCGTCCAGGATCATGGCGATAAAAATAGCCACCGATGCCTGTTCAAATTTACCCTGTGTCGCTGCAACGATGCCATAGAATCCGGCAAATAATGCAGCCGTAGTGATCAGGTTAGGCAGCAGATAAATACCGCGGCGGCGTTTTGTTACAGCTTGTTCTTCTGTTGGTTCCATAAGCCTAAGGATAGCCTAGTCGTACTGTATCGTCTAATAATAAAAGCATTTAACCACAGAGACACAGAGTGCACAGAGTAATCATTGTTGCCTGCGCCTGTGGCGCATTAAAAACACAGCTTATTTTTTTCTCTGTGTGTCCTGTGTCTCTGTGGTTAACCGTTTTATGTTTTCAGAGAAACAAAAAAAGGGCCTGACGGCCCTTTTATATCAACACTGCATCGATATCAGTTTTTGCTTTTATCGACGATCTTGTTGGCTTTGATCCATGGCATCATGGCGCGCAGTTTTGCACCGACCTCTTCGATCTGGTGCTCACGGCCCTTCTTGCGAAGCGCTTCGAGATTCTTCGCACCGGAATGCATCTCATCGATAAATTCTTTCGCGAACTGGCCACTCTGTATCTCGGACAGGATCTTCTTCATCTCAGCCTTGGTGCCTTCATTGACGACACGAGGACCACGTGTAACGTCACCATATTCAGCGGTGTTGGAGATAGAGTAACGCATATCAGCGATACCGCCCTGGTACATAAGGTCGACGATCAGCTTCAGTTCATGCAGACATTCGAAATACGCCATCTCAGGCGCATAGCCGGCTTCCACCAGGGTTTCAAAACCAGCCTGTACCAGTGCTGTTGTGCCGCCACATAATACCGCCTGCTCACCGAACAGGTCGGTTTCAGTCTCTTCGCGGAAAGTGGTTTCGATGATAGCAGTACGACCGCCACCGATAGCTGAAGCATAAGACAGTGCTGTGTCTTTCGCTGTGCCAGAAGCATCCTGAGCGATAGCGATCAGGTCAGGAATGCCACCGCCATTGACGAACTCACTACGGACGGTATGACCAGGTGCTTTTGGCGCGATCATGATGACATCGAGGTCAGCACGTGGTGTGATCGCTTCGAAATGAATATTGAAACCATGCGCGAAAGCCATGGTTGCGCCCTGCTTGATGTTAGGCTCGATCTGCTCTTTGTAGATTGCAGCCTGATGCTCATCAGGAGCCAGGACCATGATCACATCTGCCCAGGCAACACCATCTTCGATAGACTTGACCGTGATACCCGCACCTTCTGCTTTTACTGCCGATGAAGAACCTTCACGCAGACCGACGCAGACTTCAGCGCCTGAGTCCTGCAGGTTATTTGCATGAGCATGACCCTGTGAGCCATAACCGATGATGCATACTTTTTTGCTTTGGATGATAGAAAGATCGCAATCTTTATCGTAATAAATATTCATTGTTACTAAGTCCGTAAACGTTTTAAATTTAAAAATCTGTGTTTTGTTCTAGAGATGAGCCTGTAACAGGCTCATTGAAAACCGGCTGTTACACTATCCCCTTATCGCCACGCCCCATACCTAACTGACCGGAACGGACGACTTCGAGTATGGTGATATTTGCCAGCGCCTTGAGCACAGCATCGATCTTTTCGCTGTCACCGGTAACTTCCAGCGTATAAGTGCTATCGGTCATGTCTATCACATGGCCGTTGAAGATATCGACGATACGCTTCACTTCATCACGCTCTTCGTTCTCTGCCTTCACCTTGATCAAAATAAGCTCGCGCTCGACATGTGCATCTTTTGTCAGGTTGACCAGTTTCACCACATCGATCAGTTTGTTCAGCTGTTTGCAAACCTGCTCGACGATATCATCTGTACCCGTGGTGACCAGTGTCATCCGCGACAGTGATGGATCATCGGTAGGCGCTACAGTCAGCGACTCGATATTGTAGGCACGCGCTGAGAAAAGTCCGGCGACACGTGACAGGGCGCCTGATTCATTCTCTAATAGGATAGATATAATATGTTTCATCTCTACTGCTTTAGAATTGTCTACTTCGTATACCACTACGGTTACACCAGAATCATTTCATTCAGACCCGCACCAGCCGGTATCATCGGATAAACGTTCTCTTCTCGATCCGTAATGAAATCCAGGAAAACCAGTCGGTCTTTTTGTTTGAATGCTTCATCCAGTGCAGGACGAACATCGGCCGGTTTCTCGACCTTGATTCCTATGTGACCATAAGCTTCGGCAATAGCAACAAAATCCGGCAATGAATCAAAATATGACATGGCATAACGCTTCTCATAGAAAAATTCCTGCCACTGCCTCACCATACCCATGTAACCGTTATTGAGGTTGATGATCTTTATCGGTAACGAATACTGGAGGCAGGTCGATAACTCCTGGATACACATCTGGATACTGGATTCACCGGTGATACAGCCAACCATCTCACCGGGATGTGCCAGCTGTACACCCATGGCTGCAGGCAGGCCGAAACCCATAGTGCCAAGACCACCGGAATTAATCCACTGTCTGGGGCGGTCGAAACCATAATACTGTGCAGCAAACATCTGGTGCTGGCCAACATCTGAAGTAATGAAGGCTTCGCCATTGGTCGCCTTATAGAGTTCTTCAACGACAAACTGCGGTTTTATGAACTCGCTGTCGCGATCATATTTAAGACAATCTTGCGCACGCCACTCGTTTATCTGTAGCCACCACTTTTCCAGAGCACCTTTGTTTGTTGACTCCGCCGCGGCTGCTAACTCCCTGTTGATTGAGTCCAGGATAGGAGCAACTTCACCTACAATCGGTATATCAACTTTTACATTCTTTGAGATTGACGCAGGATCTACATCGATGTGGATAATCCTGGCGTCTGGACAGAATTTTTCCAGGCTGCCGGTTACACGATCATCAAATCGCGCACCGATGGCGATCAGTACATCACAGTGATGCATACCCATATTGGCTTCATATGTACCATGCATACCCAGCATACCAAGAGATAGCGGATCACTGGCCGGGAATGCACCAAGACCCATCAGAGTCTGCGTGATCGGATAACCAAGTGAACGGGTGAAAGTACGTAACTGCTCAGAACCATTACCCAGGATCACACCGCCACCAGTATAGATCATCGGGCGCTCTGCAGACCTGATCATCTCAACCGCACGCCTTATCTGACCAGTATGTCCTTTCATAGTCGGTTTATATGAACGCATCTCTATCTGGTCGGGATACTCAAAGGCCACTTTTTCAGCCGTGATATCTTTCGGAATATCGATAACAACCGGACCGGGGCGGCCGGTTGTTGCCACAAAAAACGCTTTTTTAAATGTTTCGGCTATATCGTTTACATCATTGATCAGGAAGTTATGTTTAACGATAGGGCGTGTGATACCGACGGAATCAACTTCCTGAAAAGCGTCATTACCTATCAGGTGCTTGGGCACCTGGCCAGTGATGACTATCATCGGGATAGAATCCATAAACGCGGTCGCAATACCGGTAACAGCATTAGTTGCACCTGGGCCGGAAGTCACCAGTACCACGCCCGGCTTTCCGGTCGATCTTGCGTAACCATCTGCTGCATGTGTCGCACCCTGCTCATGGCGAACCAGTATATGCTTCACATCATCCTGCTTATAAAAAGCATCATATATATGCAGCACGGCACCACCAGGGTAACCAAAAACGTAGTCAACACCCTCTGCTTTCAGGCATTCGATAATTATTTCTGCGCCGGTCATTTCCACTGTACTATCTATCTCGCTTTACATTTTGTAATTAAACATTCAAAAAAACCTTTAAAATCATCAACTTTTCCAGAAGCCAACACAGGTCTGCCCGAATGGCGGAACCGTGCATTCTAAACGCTTATCAGCCAAATTTCACGAACAATTTTTGGATAGCCCTGGCAAACAGCCGCAATCGTTGATTTAGAATCAATTTACATTTATTTATGCCAAAAAAAACCCCGGGAGACCCAGGGCTTTTATCGAAGAGACTTTTTACTGGAAACTAAAATTCTTCTTTAATCGTACCACCGGCTGCTTTTGTCAGGGACTCTTTGATCGCATCGGGTGACGGCATGATATTCATGAAGCTGTTAGCACCCATCATGCTCAGATCCGGGAAGTTGATAGCGATACGGAAACGAGCATGCAGCGCCTCGACTGTGTCACCGGTCACCAGGATGTCATATGGCAGATGCGCTGTTGAACGAACATCCTTGAAATCGATCTCAGACATGATGAAAGTATCATCCATGTATTTATTGCCTGTTGATTCTTCAGAGAGACCAACGCCGAACAATGTCTGCTTCTTGCCAGGGATATCGATACGGTAGACTTTAGTCGCACCACCCTTGTTTGCAGCCAGGCCTTTTTCTACCGCAGCAACAGCCTCTTCGTAACTGCCATAGGATGCCAGGTCGTACGGCTCATCGAAATATTCCATACCGAAAGTGTAATGGTAACCTTCGATATCTTCTTTAGATAAACCCTTCTCCGGACCATATTCTTTCATTGAGCCCAAAGCATCGCTCAATGCGCTAGTGACTGAAGACATATCACCTTTCACGTGATAAGCAGCAGCCATGTAGTCTGGATTAGTGTAAGTTATCTGAACCTGGTCACCGACTTTGGTGATCGCGACACGCTGGCCTGCTGCATATCCGCCGCGGTCATGAGATGCGGCTGCTTTTTTCAGGCTGTCATTGGTCACGATGATGATGTGCGCAGATTCATATGGTGAATATTCACCAACCACTTCAAAACCCTTATCAGTCAAAGATTTTTTTACATCCGCCACTTTGTCCGCAACAGCGCCAGTACCTGTTGAACCTAAAATAAATGGTTTCATATCGCCAGCGGCGTTCGCCACCATCGACGCCATACTGATTACAGCCACTGCTGCAATCGATAGCATTTTTGTATTTACTCTAATCATGCTTTATCACTCCAAAATTTTTCCAAAAATTATATTTATTAGTCTCACGCATCCCGCAATCGATCGACTCAAAAGTAGAATTAATCTATCCCTTTACGAGGTACAAGGCCCGACAATGTAAATAAAAGCAGCAAGTTATGCAAGCTTTTTCGATAACAAACCCATGATAATCAACACTTTATAATATACTTATTTAGACTGATTCGAGACAATAAGCCGCAATTAGAACGGATTCCTGTCCTTTTTAAAGGATACTTGACACTAACCACAAATAGCTGATTATTCGCTGACCAAAAAAAAGCCCCTTCCCGGGGCCTTTTTTATCATGCCAAAAAAGAATCACTCAGTATTTCCAGGCCCATCCTGCCTGAATATCCCACTGAGCCATCTCAATTTCTATCTGTGTCGAGCCACCATCGATCGGGTTATCCCCTTTCACAGAGTTGCTTGGTGCATACATACCAGCAAGATTGAACTCCTGGTTATCACCTACCTTCATCGTCCAGCCAGCAGTAAAGTGGTCTTCCACTACGGCTGGGGCCAGTATGTTGAAGAAAGTTTCTGACTCAGGAATCGGCTGATCAGCATGGCTGTAACCTACACGGACAGTATGCTTTTCATTAATATCAACCTGATAACCGATCTTGAAGATCGTCATATCTTCCCAGCCAAAACCACCACCGGCAGAATTACCCAGACAGCCCGCACCTGATGCACCCGCTGTGGGGTCCGAAGGATTGAAACCAGCTGGAATACAGTTGGTTAAAAGGTTGTTGACCGGGTTGCTGACAGAAGCTACCTCGCTGTAATTAATCTGCTGAATATCAGCCACGATTACACCGGTTGAGCCGACATCGAATGAAACGCCGATATTGTAGGTAGACGGGATATCAAAATCCCCACCTTCAGCAAACAGCCCCTTGTATTCATCAAATTCGGACATACTGATCTTTGACTGGTAAGCCGCACCAACACGGATACCTTTTGTAACCTCTCCCTGGTATCCGAACTTAAGACCGGCGCCAAAAGAGTCGGACTTGCGATTACCCGACAGGTTACTTGGATCACTTGAAAAAGCAGAAAAAGCCTCAAGCCCTTCACCGATGAATCGCTGCCCGACCAAGATCAGGCTACCGCCAAATGCATGTTTATCATTGATCTTTTTCGCAAAAGTGGTGCTGACGAAAAGTTGTGCCAGGCTGATGCCAGCTGTACCTGCGCCAAAGGTACCTGCACCAAACGGTGTGGATCCTGCAGGGTACTCTGTATCCATACCGCCATTACCATAGACAGACACACCTAATGTACTGTCACTATTCAGCTGCCAGTTATAGCCAAAACTCGGAATTAAAAACAGATCGTTATCACTTTCCACTTCAACCCCTGGCTGAGCATTGATAGCGCTACCGAACGGCAGCATGGGATTACTGCCTGGAGCAGGTGGCGGTGGCAAAGGTGTGCCTGTAACGGTATAGCTACGAGGCGATGGACTGAATAACTGTAAACCGATATCCATACGTTCGCCAACAAATGCCATACCTGCCGGGTTAGTGGCTGCTGCCATTGAATCCTGAGAATACGCGGTACCTGCGCCAGCCAGACCTTTTTCTTTTGTACTAAAACCGTGACTGAAATAACCGTTAGTCGCGTAAACGGCAGGCGATGCTAAAATGCCTGAAACTGTTAGTGCTAGTAGTGATTTATTCACAACTTTTATCATTATTACTACCTCCAACGGTAGGTACAATCAGCCTTGAAAGGCTTTAATTATTATATGAGTTAAATATTTTTTTCAGTTACTTAGAATAGATAGTGTAGAAAATATTCAAAGTCAATCGGTAGCAGTATAAGCAGTTACATATTTGTCACCTATGCATGCTTTTTTGCTCCAAAAAACAGAGCTAAGTATATAAATAAATTCCACGTTGTAAAAGGTTATTTTGATTAAAATCGAGAAATTGATAGCCGGTATGAAAACTTTTTACAGCCACTACAATCAAAAGTGATAGTTATGAAGACATACATCAGCAAGGCGGGCAAACAAGTCTCAATGTATTCTTGTTAAACTAAATATATAACCGAATCAGACCAAACTTGTATCATCAATAAACTATCTGGAATTCTCACACCTGTAACATCCAGCAAAGCTATGCCTATGCACTTGAATATATCTTCGCTAATGAAAAGGTTCTGCATTCGCGTTGCGGCCACGACAGTTATGGCTATCAGTGTTATAACATCAGCCAGTGCTAACCTGCCGACCCTTGGCGATCCGACACTGGACAGTTTCAGCAGCCGGGATGAACAACAACTGGGCCTGGCTTTTTACCGTTCTCTACGCGCGAATTTGACCTTTATCGATGACCTGCAGATAAATTATTACCTCAACAGCATCGGTAAGCGGTTGGCGTCTCATTCTGATGCAGCAGGTAACGAGTTTCATTTCTTCATCATCAAGGCACCGACCATCAACGCGTTTGCCGGCCCGGCAGCCTACATCGGTATCCATACCCAGTTGATACTTGAAGCGAAGAATGAGAGCCAGTTAGCCAGCGTACTCGCACATGAGATAGCACACGTTTCCCAGCGTCACCTCGCACGGGCTTATGATAACTCGGGACAATCGACCGCTCTGACAATCGCTACCCTGCTCGCTGCCATCCTGGTCGGCACACAGGACACCCAGGCAGGACAGGCCGTACTGATGTCTGGTATCGCCAGCAGTCAGCAGTCATCAATCAACTTCACCCGCAGTAATGAATATGAAGCCGACCGTGTCGGCATCGGCATACTGACCGATACAGGCATCAACCCCGAAGGTATGGTGGAATTTTTTGAAATCTTGCTTGATAAGAGCCCGGAAGGCGAGATCGAGTACCTGCGCACTCACCCATTGAGCACTAATCGTGTCTCTGAAGCAAAAAACCGCGTAGAGAAGAAATCTGAGGCACTGCCAAAAGACAACCTCGACTTTCAATTTACCAAAGCACGCCTGGTTATCCTGCTGAGTGAACAGCCTGAATACTACCTGGATGATGAAGTCGTCGGCAACGGGTTAACAGGTCAATATCAGAAAGCAATAGCAGCCATACGTATACAGAAGCCTGAAATCGCGATAGACATCCTGCAGGAGCTGTCCAAACAACATCAGCACCCTTGGCTGCCACTGGCGCTCGCTGAAGCCTATACCGTGAAGAAAGATGATAAGGCAGCCCTGGATATCCTTAACGGACTGGCCAAACTCTATCCCGGATACCTGCCTGTTACGATGGCACTGGTCGACTCTCTGAATAAGAACGGTATGCCTGATAAGAGCATCTCGATATTAAAAAATCAGTTACAGATCAATGATTACGGCGTCATCCATGAAGCCCTGGCAAAGTCATATTATGCAAACGGGCAGATAGCAGCCGCCCTGGAATCAACCGGTAACCAGTATGCACGTCAAGGCTACATAGAACTCGCCATACAGCAGTATGATAATGCCCTTAATCAGGCTGATATTAGTTCTTCAACCAGGCAAAGGCTAGAAACGGCTAAAGAAGAACTGAAAAAGGAAATTCAGCGATATAAAGACTGATTTCGAGGTGCTATTAGCAGCAAAAAGCAACGGACATAATGATGCAGATAAGCTTTTGTTTTTTTCTGTAAAAACCCTTGCCTTATCTCTTTATGGGAGTATGCTATATATCCCTATTCATTTATGAATATATCCCTGCAATCACTACTGTTGTGAAGACGTTGTACATGCTTAAACTATTAATTTTATGAATATTTATGCAGTCACAGCGTCTTGTAACAAAAAGCAAACATTAAATAGGAGGAGACAAGAATGCGGATAACCGCACATATACTAACCACTACTGCGTCTATCGCTGCCCTGGTAGGCTGCCTTGGATTAGCACCAGGCATTGCTAATGCTGATGAAGCAGCTGATCTTGCCAAAGGTAAAGAATTAGCCTTTGACAGAAAGAAAGGCAATTGCCTGGCTTGCCACCAAATCGAAGGTGGTACATTGGCTGGCAACATCGGTCCACCACTCATCGCGATGAAAGCACGTTTCCCTGATTACGATAAACTTCGTTCTCAGATTTACGATGCACGCAAAAATAACCCGAATACCATAATGATTCCGTTTGGTCCTCACGCAGTGATGTCCGACAGCGAGATCGACCTGGTAACTAAATTTATTTATACATTATAAAGTCAGAAGGTAAGACTAGATGAATCAGAATCGAAGAGTATTACTCAAAGGCACTTTAGCCGCAGGTGCTACAGGCATCGCTATCAGTGCTGGCCTATTAACGCCAAAAGCTGCATTAGCTGCATGGCCTAAAGCTGCGTTCGAAGCAAAAGACACTAAAGCTGCTCTTGAAGCTTCTCTTGGCAGTTCAAGTACAACAGAAAGTGGCGATATCAAGCTGAAAGCGCCAGATATCGCTGAAAACGGTGCTGTTGTCCCGATCACTGTGACCAGCAATATTGCAGGTACAGAAGCAATCAGCGTCGTCGTTGCTGAAAATGGTACGCCTTTAGCCGCAACTTTTAACCTGGGTGCAACCACAACCGGAGAAGTTTCTACCCGTATCAAGATGGGTAAGACATCCGATGTTATCGCTGTTGTTAAAGCCGGTGGTAAATTGTACAGCACTTCCAAAAACGTCAAGGTCACCATCGGTGGTTGTGGCGGTTAAGCATAATTCAAGAGGTTAATAAAGATGGCTAAATCATCAATCAAAGTTCGCGCGAAGGTCAAAAAAGGTGAAGCAAAAGTAAAATGCTTAATAAGTCACCCAATGGAAACCGGCCTACGTAAAGATAAAAAAACTGGTAAATTCATTCCTGCTCACTTCATTCAGGAAGTCGTTTGTGAACATGGCGGCAAAACTGTATTGAACGCTCAATGGGGCGGCACTATTTCCAAGAACCCCTTCCTGTCTTTTGGATTCACTGATGCGAAAGCAGGTGATACGATCAAGGTAAGCTGGGTGGATAATACTGGCAAGAGTGACTCAACCGAAGCCAAGATGAAATAATCGAGAAAACATACGATTTTCTTATAATTATTAATCTGGTAAAACAATAAAAAGGTGAACCATGAAAAAAATTGCTACTGCATTATCTGTCATGCTTATTGCTGCAACACCGTTTGCAGCACAGGCTACGCCAGATGATGATCTGAAGGCATTCCGCTCGTACTTCACGAATAAATTTCCTGATGTACCAGTGAATGACTTTGTTAATGGCGTCTACTCAATTGACGCAGCTTCTCGTGAACAATGGGAAGCATTTGAAGAATTTCCTTCGTACGAGATCGCTATAGAGAACGGTGAAGAGAAATTCAACACAAATTTTGCTAACGGTAAGGGATACGCAGACTGTTTCCCTAACTATAAAAAAGGTATAAAACAGAATTATCCTTATTTTGATACCGATAGTGGACAAGTTGTCACTTTAGAAAGTGCTATCAATAAATGTCGCACTGACAACGGTGAAAAAGCCCTGAAATGGAAGAAAGGCGAGATCACTGAAATCGGCGCATACCTGGCATCACTGTCTCGTGGACAGACAATCAACATAAAAGTACCTAACGATGCTAAAGCCATGGCTGCTTACAATCGTGGAAAGAAACATTTTTATGCGAAACGAGGCCAGTTAAATATGTCTTGTGCTGATTGCCATTACTACTATTCTGGCAGCAAGATCCGTGCTGACATCCTGAGTCCTGCATTAGGTCATCCATCAGGCTTCCCTGTTTATCGTAATAAATGGGCTGGCATGGGTACCCTGCATCGTCGTTATGGCGGCTGTAACAAGCAGGTACGCGCAAAACCATTCAAAGCTCAAAGCGATGAGTACAAAGCGCTGGAATACTTCCACACTTACATGAGTAATGGTCTGGAAATTAATGGCCCAAGCCAAAGAAAATAAACCTCCGGTTTAATTCTTAAGCAACAAAAAAGCCCCGGACATTGTCCGGGGCTTTTTTGTTGCTGCTTATGGTTGCTAATATCTCAAAACAGCGATTATATGGTGGGCCGTGAGCGACTTGAACGCTCGACCATCGGATTAAAAGTCCGGTGCTCTACCAACTGAGCTAACGGCCCATATTTTTCATGTCTTCGTATATAACGTAGGATTCAATTTAATACGAAGGCGCGAATAATACATGGAGTTGGCTTGAAAAACAATATTATCAGAAAAGAAAGCTACTAAAAATAACGTGTAGGATCAGAAATTCCAACTTCTTCAAATCCTTTCTGTCGCAACTCACAGGAATCACAGTTTCCACAAGCTTCTCCTAGTGCATTCGCCTGATAACAGGATACTGTCAACGCGTAATCCACGCCCAGCTCATTCCCTATCCTGATGATATCTGCTTTGCTTTTATCGATCAGTGGCGTATGTATGGTCAGCCGATGGCCCTCAACCCCTGCTTTGGTCGCCAGGTTTGCCATGGTCTCGTAAGACTTGATGAACTCCGGGCGACAGTCAGGGTAACCTGAATAATCAACCGCATTAACCCCGATAAATATATCCTGTGCAGACATCACCTCTGCCACGGCGAGTGCATATGACAGAAACAGGGTATTCCTCGCCGGTACGTATGTCACGGGTATGTTTTGCCCGGTTTCCCCGGAAACCGGCTCTGGTACGGCGATAGATTGATCCGTCAGGGCAGAGCCAGCCATCACCCCTTGATCGATATGAATAACCTGGTGGCTTGTAGAATAATTCTCAGATAATAGTCTGGCAGCATTGAGCTCTGACAGGCTGCGTTGTGCATAGTTGAAACTGATGGTATGACAGTCAAATGCCTGGTTAGCAATCGCCAGCACGGTAGCTGAATCCAGTCCGCCAGATAAAAGTACGATAGCTTTTGCTCTTTTATCATTACTCATGCAGCACCTCGCAACGCTCAGACACCTGGTCGGTCTCCCCAAAGATATTTGTGTAACTGCACCTGGAACCGGACCTTTAACTGGTCGCGAAGAATCCAGTCGGCAAGGACCGTAGCATCGAGCTGACCGTGACTAGGAGAAAACAGGACCTCGCACCGCTCAGCGAGCTGGTACTGTTCGAGAATCTGCCGACTCCAGAGGTAGTCATCTTCATCACAGATAACGAATTTAACCTGGTCGTGGTCCTGCAAGAAAGCAAAATTCTCAAACCTGTTTTTGACGTCCTCGGTTGACGCCGGTGTTTTTACGTCAAGGACCTTGACTACCCGAGGGTCAACATCCTCGACTAAAAGTGCACCACTGGTTTCCAGAGAGACATCGAAACCCGCATCACACAGCTGCTCAAGAAGATCAAAACAGTTTTTCTGTGCCAGCGGTTCACCGCCAGTAACGGTAACATAAGGCGTGCTGTAGTGTCGGGCTTGTGCGATGATATCGTCTATATCCACCCATTCACCGCCACTGAATGCATAGGCGGTATCACAGTAGGCACAGCGAAGAGGACAACCAGTGAGACGTATAAAAACCGTGGGCAGGCCAACGTTTCTCGCCTCGCCCTGTAACGAATAAAAGATCTCCGTAATCTTCAGGCGAGTTTGAAGCTCGGAAACAGTCTGCTTTGACATTTCAGATACAGAGAGGTACTTCTAATGCCCTTCACGCTTCATACGCTGCAAACGCTCATTGGCTTTCTTGGCCACCGTTGTATCAGGATATAGCGTAACCACCTGCTGCAGAGCTTCACGCGCAGCAGACCAGTTCTTTAGCTCGAAGTAAACATAACCTATCTTCAAACGCGCACCGGGGTTTTTAGAACTCTGCGGATACTGTGCGATCAGCTGCTGAAACTCTGTCAGCGCTCTTTTGTAATCACGCGAGACATAATTCGCCTCGCCCAGCCAGTATTGTGCATTATCAGCATACTTGCTGTTTGGATAACTCGACTTGAACGCCTCGAAAGCTTTGATCGACTGCTCGTACTGCCCTTCTTTCAGCAATGAAAAAGCCTTTGAGTAAGCTTCCTGGCCGTCGCTATCACCAGCGATAACAGGTGACGGGGTCGCACTGGATGTAGACGAATTAGGCGGTGGCACGGGCGCAGCCATGCCAGAGCTATTGCCACCACCTGCTTCAACATTGTTAATACGCCGATCCATATCGAGATACAGGTTGCGCTGCCTCTGTTTCATGCTCTCGAGCTCATAATCCTGTTGCTCAACCTGTTCACGAAGTGCCGAGACCTCTTCACGTAATGTCTGCATGGTCTGCCTCTGCTCTAGCAGCACATCAGAGCTCAACATGCGTTCAAGACGCTGGATACGTTGTTTATCACTCAGGTTAGCAAGGCTGCTGTCTTCAGCAAAAGCATTAACAGCACACAGCAAGCCACAAACAACAAGGCTATTTTTTAATATCTGGTTTTTCATCTAATAAGAACCCGTTATCACGATTATGCAATAAAATTTCACGCGGGATATTGTATCTCAATATGGGACTTATTGATAAACAATCTCAACACGGCGGTTCAGGCTCATAGATTCATCATCATGGCCAAAGGCGACAGGCTTTTCCTCACCGTAACTGATGATCGAAATCTGGTCACTGCCAGCACCTTCATACAGCATCAGCTGCTTGACTGCCTCTGCACGCCTCTCCGCGAGCGCCACGTTGTATTCCCTGGTACCGCGTTCATCAGCATGACCTTCAAGGCGAACACTGGCATCGGCATTGAATGAAAGGTATTTCCCATGGTGTTTGACCATTTCAATATAGTCATCAGATACAGAATTACTGTCGAATTCAAAATACACTATCTTTTCGTGAAGTACATTATTCGGATCGTTGATCGCATTCTTTTCATAGGATACGAGTTTGCCGCCTTCCAGTACCGTACCGCCAATACCGTCGGAATTTATACCACCGGCAGTTGCACCTCCCGATTCGGCATTTGCTACATTATCGACATCACCGCCAATTTCTTCATCAGGTTTTATCCTGTCGCCGCAAGCAGCAATAGAGAGTGCCAGCATGGTTATAAAAAGTATCTTCTTCATTTCACTAAACCTCGTTGTAATTTTATTCAGTTGTATTTTTTCTCATTTATATTTTCTTTATGACACTCAACAAATATCAATGACGAACCGGAGCCCATGACGGTTCCCTTACCTCTCCGTCGTTAAACGCCAGGCGCTGCTTCTGGCGGCCATCGACAGATACTGCAGCCAGTACGGCCTGGCTTTTCTCCTGAGATGCAAACAGGATCATGCTGTTATTTGGTGCAAATACGGGTGATTCATCCAGCGGACCATCGGTAAGCACCCTCGATGATTTGTTCGCAAGTTCCAGTATAGCGATACGATAGACATTGCCTTCGCCATGCACATATGCGACGGACTTGCCATCGGCTGAAACACTTGGACTGGCATTATACCCGCCTTCATAGGTCAGACGCTCCGGCTTCGCATTAGACGAAACAGACTTTTTATATAGCTGCGGCTTACCACTGCGGCTGGATGTATAAACTATCGATTTACCATCAGGCATCCACACTGCCTCGGTATCGATCGACCAGTGATTGGTGATCTGTTTCAATTTACCATCGGAAAGCGTCAGAACATATATATCAGGATTACCGTCTTTTGATAGCGTCATCAGCAGTTTCTTGCCGTCAGGCGACCAAGCTGGCGAGCCATTCAAGCCTTTAAACCTGGAGCGGCTTTTTCTGACCCCTGTCAGGATGTTATGGGTGAAGATTTCAGCCTGGCCGCTCTCAAAGGAAACATAGGCCAGCTGGGAACCATCAGGAGACCAGGTGGGCGACATGATCGGTTGATCTGATGTCAGCAGCGTCTGCGGGTTATAACCATCGGTATCCGATACCTGCAGACGTGCACTGTAGGATTTCTTATCCCGCTTGATGGTGACATAAGCGATACGGGTACTGAATGCTCCCGGCAGACCGGTGATGTGAGTGAATATATAATCACTGATCTGGTGAGCAACTGCACGCAGGGTTTTATCTGTCGCAGTAAAACTATAACCTAGCACCTGTTTGGCTTTCAATATATCGATCAGTCGAAACTCCACCTGGTAGTTACCGTCAGCCTGCCTGGTGACACTGCCGATGACGATATGATCCATGCCAGCGATACGCCAGGTCTTGTAATGTACGTCCGCCAGTTTCTGGGGACGTGCAATCAGGTCTTTCTCCGCGACCGGGGAAAACTTGCCGCTGCGCGCAAGATCAGACATCACGATGGCGGAGATATCGCCATTGGCTACCTTTGTCGCACCGTTCCATTGAAACGGGATGACAGCGATCGGTAACGCACCTTCAAAACCTTCGGTGATGTCGATCTTCAAAACCGCCTGGGCAACCGGGGTAAAACTCAGGCAGAACAATGTAATTATTATTTTTTTAATCATATTTATTTTTTAGGTGGCAACTTATTAATGTTTGAATGTAAATTGTATTTTTCTGTCAAAAAGCTCAGGATCGGGCGGCAGCGGTAAAGGCGACGCTTTACGCACCGCGCGCTCCACAGAACGCTGAAATGCAGTATCGCTGGTACACGACAGTAACTGAACGTCGATCACATCACCCGACATCGTCTGTGTCACTATCACTTCGCAGCTCTGCTCTTTGCTTGTCGTCGCCGGGCGCAACCAGTTGTTCTCGACCGCCTGATCTATCTGCATGATATATTGCTGAAGCTGGGTCTGCAATCTGGCAGCCCTTGCAGCCTGCACCCTGGCCTCTTCTTCACGCCTCTCTTCTTCCAGCATTGCTCGCTCCATTTCAGCTTTTTCCTCAGCCCTGCGCTGCCTTTCTTCCTCTTCCTTGCGCTTTTTCTCGGCTTCCAGTCGCTGCTTCTCTTTCAGCTCACGCTCTTTCTTCTCCTTTGCCGCCTTCTCTTTTGCCAGCCGCTCCTTTTCTTTCTTCTCTCGGGCCAGACGCTCTTTCTCTTTTTTTTCGGCTTCTTTCTTTTTCGCTAATGCCAGGGCCTTCTGTTTTTCAGCTGCCTTCTGCTTTTCAGCCGCTTTTTTCTTTTCAGCCGCCAGTTGCTGTTTTTTCTTTTCCGCCAGGCGCTGCTTTTCTAAAGCTTTTTTCTTCTCGAGCTCCTGTTGGCGTTTTTTCTCTGCAGCTTTTTTGTCTTCAATCTGTTTCTGCGCGGCCAGCTTTTTCTGCTTCTCTCGCTCGTCATATTTACTGGCATCGACCATCACGGCATCGATAATATTATGTTTCTGTGACGCCGGCACCGGCGGCTTCTCATCGCTTGCCAGGTTGATGCTAAGCAGCACTATTAGAACAAGGTGCACAGCGATGACCAGCGCCAGCGCCCATGGGTTGTTCTTTATCTCGTTCAGTAATCCTGAGCTCATGGTAATTTCTGCTATCTCATCCGAGCTTATGGCTGATCGGTCATCAGGCCGACTTTTTCGACGCCGGCTGACTGCAACAGCACCATCGCCATAGTCACAGAACCGTAGTCAGCATCTTTGTCACCACGCACCAGTATCGGTGTCTGTGGCTTCTGCTTTAATACCAGGGCGATCCGCTGCGTAACGACATCGTCACTTACCGGATTTTTCAGGTTGTCGCCGATATTCAGGTAATACTCTCCAGTCTTACTCACTGTCAGGATCACTGGTTCCTGCTGGTCTGGAGGCAGCGAATTAGCAGAGACTTTAGGCAACTCTATCTCCACTCCCTGCTGCACGATAGGCGCAGTAATCATGAAGATGATCAGCAGTACCAGCATCACGTCGATGTAGGGCACTACGTTTATCTCTGAGACAGCACGACGCTTCTTACTCATACACAGCTCCTTTTAAGCCTTACCCTCAGGCCTGCTCTTCTGCAGTATTACTCTGGCGCTGCAGGATGGTCGCAAATTCTTCGGCAAAATTTTCATAGGTGCCTGACAGGCGATCGACCTTTTCTGCATAACGGTTGTACGCTATTACCGCAGGAATGGCTGCGAACAAGCCCATCGCGGTCGCAATCAGCGCTTCAGCGATACCAGGCGCTACCATCGCGAGACTGGCATGTTCGACAGCACCCAGGGCGATGAATGAGCGCATGATACCCCATACCGTGCCGAACAGCCCGATATACGGACTGATGGAACCGATCGTGGCTAATAGCGCCAGGTGCGAATCGAGGTAATCCTCTTCTCGAGCGACTGCCACTTTCATACTGCGCTGCACACCTGCAAGCATCATCTCGGGATTGTTTTTATTTTTATGGGTACGAACAAATTCAGAAAAACCGGCTTCAAAAATTTTTGCGATACCACGACGCTGAGTATTTTTTCGCTTTACCTGCTGATATAGATCAGACAGGTTGATACCGGACCAGAACTGGTCTTCAAAGCGGATAGCTTCTTCTCTCGCCAGTTTTAACACCTTGTACTTGAGTACGATGATGATCCACGAGAGCACCGATGCGCTCAACAATATCATCATCACCACCTGTACTAGAATACTGGCACGTGTCACCAGTGAAAACAGGGACATATCAGCTTCCACAATGAATCTCCTTCTTGATCTTCTCAATTATTGGTGCAGGTATAATCTGCGGCGTGAATTTGATCGCATTTAGACAGGCTATCTTGATCTCGGCTTCAGACAGCAAGTCAGCTGTATTGCCTGACATAGTAACTTCATGGCGTGATGACTCGAGGAAAACAGATTGCCTGAAATGAATACTGGCTTTTCCCAGCGAAGTAATCGAAGTTATCACGTTTAACTCGTCATTAAATCTGGCAGGTTTCTTATATTGAATATTGGCGCTATGCACCGCAAATATAATTCCCAGCTCTTGTTGTAATTTGTCCTGTTCGTAACCGATACTGCGCAGGAACTCTGTACGCGCACGTTCCATAAACTTCAGGTAATTGGCGTAGTAAACCACACCGCCCGAGTCAGTGTCCTCATAATAGACACGCACTGGCCAGGAAAATTCCCGCACCGTCACACTTTTATTCGAACTCATTAGCTTAATTTTTATTATTCTTAATCAGAGCCGCTAACGCGAACCGCCTTACTCAAATCGCTTACTCGAACAGATCCTGTTCCTGCGCGGGTTCTTTGCTACTCTCATTGGTTAATCCATCTGGAGCATGCAGACCAAAATGCTTATAGACATTTGCTGTGGCAATCCGCCCTCTTGGAGTGCGCATCAGATATCCCTGCTGTATCAAATACGGCTCGATAACGTCTTCGATGGTATCGCGCTCTTCTCCGATCGCTGCCGCCAGGTTTTCCACACCTACCGGGCCGCCGTTGAACTTTTCTATGATAGCGAGCAACAAGCGCCGGTCCATTATATCAAAACCCAGGGGATCGACTTTCAACAATTCCAGCGCTTTTGCTGCGATATCTTCATTCACCCTGCCGTCAGCCTTCACCTCGGCATAATCACGAACGCGTCGTAACAGGCGGTTAACGATCCTGGGCGTACCACGGGCACGGCGTGCGATCTCAGCGGAACCTTTATCATCGATCTGCACATTCAGGATATCGGATGAACGTTTCACGATATGGCTCAAATCTTTTAAACCGTAGAAATCCAGCCGTAACACGATCCCAAAACGGTCACGCAGCGGAGAGGTTAGAGAGCCGGCACGGGTAGTCGCGCCGACCAGCGTAAAGGGCGGCAGGTCGAGTTTGATAGAACGGGCAGCCGGGCCTTCACCGATCATGATATCCAGCTGGTGGTCTTCCATGGCCGGATACAACACCTCTTCGACCACCGGGCTTAGGCGGTGGATCTCATCGATAAATAACACATCATGAGGCTCGAGGTTGGTCAGCATTGCAGCGAGATCACCCTGTTTCTCCAGTACAGGGCCAGAGGTCGAGTGCAGTGCTGCGCCCATCTCGTTAGCTACTATATGCGCCAGGGTCGTCTTACCCAGACCCGGTGGACCAAAAAACAGGATATGATCGAGCGCTTCATTACGTGCTTTTGCAGCCGGAATAAAGATATCCAGTTGCTCGGTAACCGCTGGCTGCCCACGGTAATCTTTTAGATACTGCGGACGGATCGCCCTGTCGATAGCGACTTCACCGTCTACCTTTTCAGCCGATAACACCGGGTTGTCACTCATTTAACACCAGCCTGCAATGCGGTACGGATTATCTCTTCTGTCGATTTCCCTTCAACATCGAGGTCCCGTATCATCTGGCTCGCCTGCTGTGCTTTATAACCCAGGGAAATAAGCGCACTGACCGCATCATTAACCGGGTTAGCCTGCCTTTCAATATTCGAGGTAGTGCCGTTGACGCCGGGGAGCTTGACCGAGTCATCTTTTTCCAGACGGTCTTTAAGCTCGATGACCAGACGTTCTGCAGTCTTCTTCCCGACGCCGGGCAACCGTGTCAGCGACTTACTGTCAGACTCCATGATACAGCGGGAAAAGTCCTCTGCACTCATGCCGGACAATATAGTCAGCGCCAGTTTTGGGCCGACGCCGCTGATCTTGATCAGGTTGCGAAACATCTGGCGTTCAGTGAGAGAATAAAAACCGTATAACAGCTGGGCGTCCTCACGCACCACCAGATGGGTATGCAATATGATATTTTCACCGCATTCAGGCAGATGGTAGAAAGTCGACATCGATGCCTCCAGTTCATACCCGACGCCCTGCACATCGATCAGGATCGATGGTGGTTGTTTGTCAAGAATGATGCCCTGCAGTCGCCCGATCATAGCAGCCTATCTCCAGCGGCCGCCGCGTACTTTTGTCGCGACACCCAGTGTTCTCATGTGCATATGGTTCGCGTGGCACAGAGCTATCGCCAGGCCATCCGCCTCGTCACTCTGCGGCACGAAATCAAGTTTCAGTAATAGTTTCATCATCTGCTGTATCTGTTCTTTATCTGCCGAACCATTGCCGACGACCGCTTTTTT
>SWCD01004864.1_pt1 | contig 49892 bp, 51 predicted proteins | sample 4693011 | NCBI WGS metagenome assembly SWCD01 (sample SAMN10267278, study PRJNA491770) | bioreactor metagenome | isolation source: DHS bioreactor inoculated with marine | place: Japan: Omine Ridge, Nankai Trough
ATATTAACAACCAACTAAAACCAGTCAATGCTATTTAGGCATGGACAATCGTAGAACCAAGAACCAAGAACCAAGAACCAAGAACCAAGACTATTTTAAACCATTAACCATAAACCTTGAACCTTGAACAATTCTGCCAACTGCCACTGCCAACTGCCAACTTTTTTCTAGTTTCGTATTTTCCCTTAGCCCTTACCCTTCACCATCATACTTTTGGCCGGATTCGGATATTTTCAATACATTTAGGGAAATTGCAACGCCTCATGTCCAGAAACACAAGTAAATACAATTGGTTTACCTTTTTTAAACTTCCCGCTGCCTGGTGGTGCGGGGTACGGTTAAAATTTATTGACGACCAATGTGCCATAACAACGGTAAAGTATCGATGGGTGAATCAAAATCCCTTTAAATCAATGTTTTGGGCGGTACAGGGCATGGCGGCCGAGTTCAGTACCGGGGTTTTGGTAATCAACAAAATACGGGAAAGCAATAGAAAAATTTCAATGTTGGTCGCGAGCAACAAGGCTGAATTTTTCAAAAAGGCTACGGGAAGGATAACTTTTACCTGCGTTGATGGCCCCTTGATTCAGGAAGCGATGGACAAGGCGATTGCCACAGGGGAAGGACAGACCTTTTGGATGCGATCTGAAGGAATAAACGAGGAAGGTTTAGTGGTGTCGACCTTTGATTTTGAATGGACCATAAAGGAAAAAAAGTAGGTCTTTATCGATAAATCGGTCACACCGATAAAAACTGGGAGGTGTTGGGTGACCAAAAACAAAACCCCGACGAAGAACGCCGGGGTTTCTATCATTGATGTGCCACACTAAACACTAACCATTAACTATAAAAAATATAGCACAATCAATGATTAATTATTGTATTCCTTTTACACAATAGACGTAACAATATCGGAAAAGTTTCGATCATGGGTAAACTTTAACATCACAATTAACATATAGTTGGCTTTTTGTGACTCCTAGGACATGGATTGATATTTTTAAGTGCAATTCTCCCAGTCAGAATGGGTTCATTGTTTTATTTTTACCTTATTGAATAATTTGATTAAAATGAAAATAGTATTTCTGGATTCGGATACCGTAGGTGAGGTTCCAAATATTGAATTATTGACCCAGTTAGGAGATCAATTTATTATGTTTGAGGAAACCAAGCCTTCCAACTTATTGGAAAGAATGGCTGGTGCCGATATCGTTATAACAAATAAGGTCAAGGTGGGAAGGGAGGCCATACTTTCCAGCCCGGATTTAAAACTTATTTGTATTGCGGCGACGGGCATGGACCATATAGATCTGAAGACCGCACAGGAAAGGGGGATTCAAGTAAAGAACGTCGTTGGTTATTCCACATCCTCCGTAGCACAATTGACCGTGGCCCTTCTACTTTCCCTAATCAACCAAATTGCCTATTACAATGATTATGTAAGATCCATGAAATATTCCGAGGGCAATAGTTTTACCCATTTGGGAAGGCCGTTTTGGGAAATAAAGGGCAAAGTGGTGGGAATCGTCGGTTTGGGTAAAATCGGAACTGAAACTGCTAAGATTTTGACGGCTTTTGGGGCGCATGTAATCTACTTTTCAACCTCTGGAAAGAACAATTCAAGTATATATAAGCAGGTAGAATTGGAAGAGCTGATGCGAAAATCAGATATCATATGCGTACACGCGCCCCTAAATGAAAGGACAAAAAATTTAATCACCCTTCGCGAACTGTCCCTAATGAAACCTACTTCCTTAATCGTAAATGTGGGAAGGGGGGGTATAATTGACGAGGCCGACCTAGCGAAGGCCGTAGATACGAACCTCTTTGCTGGTGCCGCTGTAGATGTTTTTTCCTCGGAACCATTGCCAAAGGACAATCCTTTGATGTCGGTTCAAAATAAGGAGAAGCTGATCCTTACCCCGCATATAGCCTGGGCCAGTATCGAGGCCAGGGCCACTATGGTGGAAAGCGTCGCAAAGAATATCCAAGGGTTTTTGAATGGGAAATAGGGCATGGACCAAAGGCAATAGACCAAAGCGTGCGGACCAAGGGCCAACAATAAAAATAACTGACCCTTGTTATGTAACTTGGGATAAGTAAGGAAAAGCCAATAGCTTAAAGCGACTAGCGGAAGGCCAATAACAAATCATCTTCTATGAAAATTTTTTGCACCCTCAGATTGGCGCCTTCTGAAAGGACAACCTTGATCGACCGTACGAAACCGGATGAAATATTTTTTCATAATGAACTGGATCCCGAGGCTGCACATGAGGTTTTTCGGGAATGTGAAGTGGTCTTTGGCAGTCCACCGTTGGAGTGGTTAAATGGGGCCAAAAACCTCAAATGGGTACAGTTGGCCTCCGCCGGATTAGACCCGTATCAGGAGATTATAAACGAGGGCAAAATTAAATTCTCCAACTTAAAGGGTTTTTATGATGCCCCGGTCACCGAAACGGCCATTGGGGGGCTGTTGATGCTGCTGCGCAAAATTCATGCCCTACATTGGGCGCAGAATAACGGTCATTGGATAAAGCCCCAAATAAGGCAGGAAACCGAAACCTTGGCGGGAAAACGAATACTTATAATTGGTATGGGAGCCATAGGGAAAAATATAGAACGATGTCTTTCCCCGTTTGGGGTCCGATTTTTGGGGAATGACCGGTTTCCAAGACATACCGATACGGACACGATTCAAAAGGTGGAGGAAAACATCCAAAAATGCGATGTGCTGATCGCGTGTCTCCCGGAACTTCCACAAACCATCCATTTTTTGAACAAGAATCGATTGGCGCTGTTAAAACAAACCTCGGTCATCATTAATGTGGGTCGGGGCTCTTTAATCGATGAACCTATTCTTATCGACCTACTTCAAAAGAATAAAATTGCAGGTGCTTTTCTGGACGTAACCGAACGGGAACCCATTCCGACAAAAAGCCCGCTTTGGAAAGTTCCCAACTTGGTTTTAAGCCAACATACCGGGGGAAGTTCCAAGGATGAAGTCGCAAAGCAAGTTAAGTTTATTGTAAAAAATTATCGGGCGTACAAGAATGGCCGGGTAAGGAACTTGGTAAATCCATAGTTGCTTATTTTTAATAGTAGAAGCTGTTAGATTATTTGGCCTGAAGGCTTTCGTTCCTCTATTAAGACTAACCGTTGTGCTTTGTTTTTGAGATTGAGCTTAAACTTTTTTACCTTCTACCTACTGAAAACTGCTCACTGAATTCTACCGGTTTCTGGAATTAGGTCGTCGTCTGTTGTTCCTATTGGAATTGTTGCTGCTTTGATTCCCCTGTTTCCTAGTGTGGAATTGCTGTTTTTGACGTGGTTTTTCAACGTGTTGGGAAGCTTCTTCCTCCGAATTTTCGCCAACAAAGGGATGTTCTTCTATAACGGGGATCTTTTGATCGATCAATTTTTGGATGTCCCTTAGATAAGGTCGTTCTTCCCGATCACAAAAAGAGACGGCACTTCCACTGGCGCTGGCCCGCCCTGTACGGCCAATACGGTGCACGTAGGTTTCCGGAACGTTTGGAAGGTCGTAATTGATCACGAGTCCAAGTTCTTCTACATCGATTCCCCTAGCTGCAATGTCGGTAGCAATGAGCACGTTGCTCTTTCCCTCTTTAAAATCGCCCAAGGCGCGTTGTCGGGCCGCTTGTGACTTATTGCCGTGGATGGCATCGGATTTGATGTCCGATTTATCCAATTGTTTCACGATCTTGTTGGCCCCGTGCTTGGTCCTTGAAAAGACTAGGACGGAACTTTCAGGGTTCCGTTCCAATATATGGACGAGTAGTTTGGTCTTGTTCCCTTTGCTTACGTAGTAGAGCGACTGTTCCACTTTTTCTGCGGTTGCCTGCTCCGGTTTTACACTTACCTTTTCAAAATCCCCCAATAGTTTACGGGAAAGTTCAAGGATAGCAGGTGGCATTGTGGCCGAAAAGAAAAGGGATTGCCTTTGCGGGGGCAACTTGGCTATAATTTTTTTTACGTCGTGGATAAAGCCCATATCCAGCATCTGATCGGCTTCGTCCAATACGGCATATTCAACATCCCTCAGCGATATAAAGCCTTGGTTCATCAAGTCAAGTAAACGCCCTGGTGTAGCGATAAGGATATCAACACCTTTGCGAAGGGCCTGTGTCTGGGAACCTTGTTTAACACCGCCAAAGATCACCGTGTTCCTGATTCCGGTAAATCTGCCATAGGCGGTAAAACTTTCACCGATTTGTATAGCGAGTTCCCTAGTAGGGGTTACCACGAGGGCCATGATTCGCTGAGGACCTTTCCGTTCTTGTTTGTCCAAAAAAAGTTGTTGCAAAATGGGAATCGCAAATGCTGCCGTTTTCCCGGTACCGGTTTGGGCACAGCCAAGTAAGTCTTTTTTACGAAGTAAAATGGGAATTGATTGTTCTTGTATGGGGGTGGGATGGGTGTAACCTTCTGAAGTAAGTGCTTTTAATATAGGTTCTATTATCCCTAAGTCTTTGAATGTCATATGTTTTTAATAAGTGGGTGCAAAGGTAGAACTATTGTTCGGATATAGATGGATTTATGTCGGAATTGACGAAACGGCGATCAAGACCGAGAAAATATATAGGATAGGGCACGCACAAAATCCCACTTTTGTTATGCTGAATTACTGGATTCTAACCTAGAACTCCCTTAAACTTCCACAATTGGTTAAAAAAATTCACCTTATCACCCACTTTTCATCTTTTTTCCTTCCCTTGCCCAAACGCTTCGCGGCTATTCAATCTAAAAAAATCTGCAATTGAACAAAAAATGTCTAATTTTCACTTCAATTTGAAATATTTTATGCTTGTTCGTTTGTGCACCTAAAGTTTGCTTTTGTTATGCTGGGCGCCCGCCTGAATGACTGGTCGGGCAGGCCCGCCAGGATGACAAGTCGGGCAGGCCCGCCTGAATGACAAGTCGGGCAGGCAGTCGAATCACGGTCGAATTACAGGCAAATGCATCTCGACTTTAGTTTACCTTGGGTGAAGTCGAATGGCCCAATGTGACAGGAGATTCACCTTTTAGATGCTTGGGTGTTTTACCGAACAACCATAAAATGTATAAACAAGTTTTAAATAAGTGGGACTTTATTAAAAAAAGCCCTTTAAATCATCAACTCAATGAAGCTGAAAACCGTTGGCCTGTTGCTTGGGCCTATTTTGTTTTTTTTGATATTGTTCGTGGATGCACCAGCGGGAATGGGAGAGGAAGCCCGGGCCGTTCTAGCGTGTACCGTTTGGGTTGCCGTCTGGTGGATGACCGAAGCCATTCCCATAGCCGCTACCGCACTCCTTCCCATTATTCTGTTTCCCCTTACCGGGGCCGCCACCATGGAAACCACGACCTCTGCCTATGGACATCCCTATATTTTTCTTTTTGTAGGTGGTTTTATCATAGCAAAGGCTATTGAGCAATGGGATCTGCATAAACGCATCGCCTTGAATATCATTCACCTGATAGGGTCCAACATCAGTTTTATTGTTTTGGGCTTTATGGTGGCCACTTCTTTTCTGTCTATGTGGATATCCAATACCGCGACCAGTGTGATGATGCTTCCTATTGGATTGGCCGTAATTCAACAAATAGAACGATCGGATCAACTATCGGAATCCCAGCGTAAGTTGTTTGGAAAGGCTTTGATGATTGCAATTGCTTATTCGGCCTCTATTGGAGGTATGGCTACTTTAATAGGGACCCCTCCGAACCTTGTTTTTGCGGGTATTATGAAAGAAACCTTTCAGGTTGAAATAACCTTTGAAAAATGGCTGGGGATAGGTCTCCCTTTTTCTATTTTGATGCTTTTTATCTGTTGGAAATATTTGACTAGAATAGCTTTTCCATTAAAGAATTTAAGGTTGCCTGGTGGGAAGGCATCGATACTTCAGCAATTAAAAACCTTGGGCCGCATTTCGTATGAGGAGAAAATGGTGGCCGTTGTTTTTGGCCTAACCGCTTTTGCATGGGTTACCAAATCCATTCTGCTGGGAAAAATATTTCCCGCCATTAACGATACCATTATTGCCCTTATGGGAGCTATGTTGCTATTTCTGATTCCCAGTAAGTCCAGAAGGGGGGCGCTAATAAATTGGAAGGAAGCCGTAAAGCTTCCTTGGGGTGTTCTGTTGTTATATGGGGGAGGGTTGGCAATCGCAGCATCCTTTCAAACCAGCGGGCTGGCTACCTGGATCGGAACGCAGATGACCGTGATCCATGGATTATCCCTGTTCTTAATGATCGCTATCATCGTGGCCTCGGTTAACTTTCTTACGGAGCTCACTTCCAATTTGGCAACCACGGCCATGCTCTTGCCCATATTGGCCTCCATGGCCGTTGCCTTGGATATACACCCCATAATATTTATGGTAAGTGCCACCCTCGCCGCCTCCTGCGCCTTTATGTTACCGGTTGCCACCCCGCCAAATGCCGTTGTTTTTGGTTCTGGGAAGTTGGAAATTAAGGATATGGTAAGGACGGGAATATGGATGAACTTGTTTTCTATTGCCTTGATAACCCTCTTGATCTATTTTCTGCTACCAATTATTTGGGGTATATAACCACTATTGGTCCAAACAATTCAAAGGCCGAAATAAAAAAGCCCTGACGGTGAACCATCAGGGCTTTTAAGTTTCAAAAAAAGTTAAAGCGTATGTATTAGATTACTTTTACATTTACTGCGTTCAATCCTTTTTTACCTTGTTCCAACTCGAACTCTACTTCGTCACCTTCACGGATCTCATCGATCAATCCTGAAACGTGTACGAAATGTTCCTTGTTTGTTCCTTCTTCTGTGATAAATCCAAATCCTTTTGAATCATTGAAGAATTTTACTGTTCCTTTGTTCATTACTAAAAATTAAAAAATTAAATTAGGTGCAAATGTAGGGTTAAAATATTTAATCTCTTAATTTTATGGAGCTTAAATTTTAAATTTCCAACAATTATAGGGGATTGATCCGATAAAAATCGGAATAATATGGACAATAACTAATCAATATTAGAAATATATTACACCTCCAAATGAAAAGTATCAGTTGCCTTGTCGGTATTATTTTAACCTTGATCTTAGGTTCCTGTGCTGCCAAAAAGGACCTGGCAAACAGCCCGCTTTATACCAATACATGGGAGTTGGAGTACATGTCCGGTCCCAAAATAGCCTTAGATGGACTCTTTCCGGATAAGAAACCGCAACTATCCTTCGATAAGGCCGCCGGTGAGGTCAGGGGAAACAGTGGTTGTAATGGATATTCGGCAAAGTTTAAGGGGCAGGGAAAGGACATATCCTTTGGCGAACCTGGACCTGCCACGATGATGTACTGTGGGGAGGGGGAACATCAATTTTTGAATATGTTGAATAAAATAAACAGGTATTCCATTGATAAGGAAGGGAAACTAAACCTAATGATAAACGAGGTGCCAATAATGCGATTTAAACCGATTGAACACCACTAAAACCTACAAAATGAAAAGTACATTTTTAGTTGCATGTATGGCCTTTGCACTTGTTCAATGCAAGGTAAAGGATTCCAAAGTTAAATTGGATAAGGGTTGCTATGTCTACAATTCAAATGGCAGTAGCATCAGCTTTGAAATAACGGAAACCGGGGATTCCATCATTGGAAATTTGGATTATCGTTTATCGGGAAAGGACGGCAATACAGGGCATTTTAAGGGAAAATTGGTCGGGGACAAGCTTATTGGTGCCTACACCTTTATGTCCGAAGGTAGCGAAAGTACCAGGGAAGTGGCCTTTTTGGTAAAAGGAGATCAACTTATTGAAGGTTATGGGGAATTGGTCAACGATGGTTCCACCTTTAAGAATAAGGACGACGTGAGCTATACGTCTACAATGCCCTTGATCAAAAGTGACTGCCAGAATTAGGGAAGGTATTTTAATTTTGAAGCTTAGGGAACTATGTTTATAAAACAAAAAAACACCTTCCTGTATAATCGGGAAGGTGTTGTAAACACTTAAAATTTAAAAACTCATTGCCTATTTGTTTGGCTGTGGTGTCATTCTTAAATAGGGCTTAATTTCTTCTACTCCCTTGGGGAATATTTTTTTGGCGTCCTCAGTTGAAATAGCTGGACTTACAACCACATCCTCTCCTTGGTTCCAGTTGGCCGGAGTGGCCACCTTATGATAAGCGGTCAATTGAAGCGAATCTACGACCCTCAGCAATTCGTCAAAATTACGTCCCGTTGAAGCTGGATAGGTGAGGGTCATTTTAACCGTTTTATCCGGTGCTATAATAAAGACCGAACGCACGGTAGCGTTGGCTAGGGCATTAGGGTGAATCATATCGTACAGGGTAGAAACCTTTTTGTCCTCGTCGGCGATTATGGGAAAATTAACGGTAGTATGTTGGGTTTCGTTGATGTCCTTTATCCACCCGGCATGGGATTCCGCACTGTCCACACTTAAGGCCATCATTTTTACGTTTCGTTTTGCGAACTCATCCTTATATTTTGCGGTCGTACCTAATTCTGTGGTACAAACTGGAGTATAATCTGCTGGGTGGGAAAATAAAATTCCCCAACTATCGCCAAGGTAATCGTAAAAATTGATCATTCCTACGGAACTGTCCGCAGTAAAATCGGGGGCTACATCGCCCAATCGAATCGTTGCCATAAATATTACAATTAAAATTAATAAAAATAGTTATCCTACAAAGTTAGTAGATTATAATCAGTTTTATTTAATCAAAGGTTAAAAATTAATTAAAATTTGTATTCCAAGTCTTCTAAAATGCGGTGTTATGGATTTTAATATCTTTGATAGGAAATCTACTTAGACATTCTTCATTTCTCGTATTATGGAAAATAAGGATTTGGAAAAATTAAAATACCCTATTGGACATTTTATTTGTCCGCAACCCATTACTGCCAAGAACGTCCAGGAATGGATCTCTGTACTCGAATTATTTCCCGACCGATTGGAAAGACTTGTAAAAGGCCTTGCCATAGAACAACTGGATACTCCCTATAGGCCTGGGGGCTGGACCGTTCGCCAGGTGGTTCATCATATAGCCGATAGCCATCATCACAGCTGTACCCGTTTTAAATGGGCATTGACCGAAGACCGACCTGTAATCAAGGCTTATGAGGAAAAGGATTGGGCCGAACTGTTCGATTCCAAATCCGCACCTATGGCACTTTCATTGACTTATATTAAAGCCCTCCATGCCAAAATGGTCTATCTTTTAAAAGGTTTATCCCAAGAGGATTTACAAAGGGTGTTTATACATCCCAGCGGAAATGTAGAGGTGCGTATTGCCGAAAATATTGGAAGATATGCATGGCATAGCAGCCATCATTACGCCCATATTGAACTTGTAGCGGCTTTACAACCCCCACAGGGAGGGTAATTTCATCGATCTTAGTTTTTAAAGGAGTGTTTCCCCTTTTAGGGGTTGGGGGCCTACTTCCATTTGATATTGCACCCAATACTCGGTTTTTGATCCGGGTCTATGGGTTCTCCCCGTAACAATGCTTTAATGGCGTTGCGCAGGTCATCACCTGATAATGGAATATTGTTTCCCGGTCGGGAATCGTCCAATTGGCCGCGATAAACAAGTTTCAGATCCGCATTGAACAAATAAAAATCCGGAGTGCAGGCGGCATCAAAAGCTTTGGCCGCTTCCTGATCCCTATCGTAAAGATAGGGAAAGGTGTAGCCCATTTTAAGTGCCGTTGCCTTCATCATCTCGGGAGAATCTTCGGGATAGTGCTCCACATCATTACTGGAAATCGCGATAAAGCGAATATTTCGTGGCTGGAATTCACGTGCAAGGATGGAAATTTCCGGGTTCACATGTTTTACGAAGGGACAATGGTTGCAGATAAACATTACCACAGTCCCATTCTTGCCTTTTAGTTCTTTAAGGGACATGTCGCGCCCTGTGATGGTATCCATTAACCTGAAATCCGGTGCCGGAGTGCCCAGAGCCAACATATTGCTTGGTGTTCTAGCCATTTTTTATTTTAATATACTAAAAATTTGTCTATTTAGGAGGTATAATTTAAAAGAGTTCATATTCAAATGTTTTGCTTTTTGGGCAAACAATGACTAAATTAAAACTTTAAATTTAGAACAACATGGAAAATGCATATTCCTCACTTTCAGAGGCCATTAGAGAATTGCAAAAAGAAGGGTTCACTGCAGATTTTAATCTTTGCGACGCTGGGGTAGAGCACAAACACAAGAAAGTCATTCATCCTACCTCGGCACTCAATGTAGTCCGCTATTATCGATTTGAAGGCGACTCCAACCCGGAGGACAATACCGTATTGTATCTTATTGAAACCACTTCCGGGGAAAAAGGCCTTCTGCTCGACGCTTATGGGGCTTATTCTGGCAATGTTCCGGAGGACTTAATGGAGAAGCTCAAAATTAAAAGATGAAGGAAGAATTAAGTTGGTCGGATTTTGCCAAGGTAGATATGCGTGTTGGAACTATTATTGAAGTGCAGGATTTCCCCAATGCTAAAAGACCTGCTTATCGGATTAATGTAGATTTTGGATCGGAACTGGGAATTAAAAAATCCTCAGCCCAGATTACCGGACGCTACACCAAGGAAGACCTTTTGGGAAAACAGGTCGTGGCGGTGGTAAACTTTCCTAAAAAACAAATAGCCAATTTTATGAGTGAATGTCTTATCTTGGGCGCCGTTGGTTTGGCCGATGTAATATTGCTCCAACCAGAAACCAGTGTGCCCAACGGACTAAAAATCTCATAATTCCCGATGAATTCGCTTATTGATGGCGTACATATTAATTTTGATACCCAGTCCCTTTGGATTCTAAATCTGATTTTGGGGGTTGTCATGTTTGGTATTGCCTTGGAGATTTCATGGAAAGATTTTAAGTTCCTTGTTTATAGACCAAAACCTGTTATCATCGGTGTCATTAGCCAATTTGTTCTATTGCCCGTGGTTACCTTTATCTTGGTGTGGCTCATAAAACCCGTCCCGAGCATTGCATTAGGTATGATTATGGTAGCCGCATGCCCCGGTGGGAATATTTCTAATTTCATAACACATCTGGCCAAGGGGAATGCTGCGCTTTCGGTGAGCCTGACCGGAATAGCGACCTTGCTTGCTATTTTTATGACCCCTTTGAACCTGGAGATTTGGGGTGGATTTTATCCACCTACAGCAAATATTTTAAAAGAGGTGTCAATCTCCCCATGGCAAATGGTACGGCTTGTGGCCCTCCTCTTGGGTGTTCCCTTGGTAGCAGGGATTTGGACAAACCATAAATGGCCCGCCTTGGCAAAAAAAATGGGAAAAATCCTCAAAGTAGTCTCCTTGTTGTTTTTTATTTTGCTCGTCTTTATTGCACTCTATAACAACAGGTCTATCTTTGCCAACTACATCGTCTATGTTTTTTGGATCGTGCTATTGCACAATTTTGTCGCCTACGCTACTGGATTTTCATTGGCCAAAGCGGTAGGATTGTCCCCGGAGAACGTAAAGGCGGTAACCATTGAAACCGGTATACAGAATTCGGGCTTGGGCCTGTTGCTAATCTTCACTTTTTTTGACGGTCTGGGCGGTATGGCCTTGTTGACTGCCTTTTGGGGAGTGTGGCACTTGGTTTCCGGTTTGCTTTTGGCCTGGTTTTGGGGAAAGAAAAGTCTGCTAATCAAAAAGGAAAAATTGTCTTGAGAAAATTTTTATACCTATACTTTAAAGAATGGGTCATTCTTTTTATGCATCTCTATTTTAAGGAAATCAAGGTCTATGGGAAAAAGTCGGTCCCCAAAGGTAAGCCCGTACTGTTTATTGCAAACCATCAAAATTCCTTGATGGATGCCTTGCTTGTCGTTATAGACCGAGGAATATGCGCTTATTTTATGACCCGTGCAGATGTTTTTAAAAAACCAATAATGCGCAAGATCTTTACTTTCTTGCAGATGTTGCCAATTTACAGGATTAGGGACGGAAAATCGAATATGGCAAAAAATCAGGAGGTTTTCGATAGGTGTTCGGAGTTATTGTTGGAAGATAATTACCTGCTAATTTTCCCTGAGGGAAATCATAACCTTAAGCGACAGGTGCGCCCTTTGAGCAAAGGATTTACAAGAATTTTATTTAGTGTTTTGGAGAAGGATCCAAAGGCGGACATCCAATTGGTGGCCGTTGGGATGAACTATCAGTCTGCAGCCCATTTTCCCGACAGGTGTGCCCATTATTTTGGAAGGACTATACCCGTGCAGGACTTGTACGATCCGGAAGACCTTCCGGGTTCAGCGGTTAGGATAAGGGACACAATTCAGGAAGAACTCCAAACGTTGACGACCCATATAGGCCCAGAGCTGGATTATAAGGCTACGGTAAAGGCCTTGGACGCTTTGGGAGTGGACTATTTAAAGCCAAAAGAGGTCAATGCCACCCTAAAGAAGTTGGACGAAGCAAAGCCTAAAAAACGGGGCGCCAATCTGTTTTCCAAGATCTTTAAACCCCTTTTTGAGATTCTCAACTATCCCCTAATTGGACCTTGGCGTAAATATATAAAACCCAAGATAAAGGAAAAGGAGTTTGTAAGTTCGGCACGTTTCCTTTATTCCATGGTATTTTATCCCTTATTTTATGTGCTATTGTTTCTAATTGTTTGGCTCGTTAGCGGCCCAATGGTAGCATTATTGATAGTCCTGGGCTATATTTTATTTAATGCTATCTATGTAAAACTGGGTTGATACGATTTTTCCAGTTCAGATGGAGACAAAAAAACCCTAACGTAACGGTCAGGGTTTTAAATACACAAGGAAGGGTTCCTTAGATATCGTCAAAATTTATATCCGTAAAACTATCGGTAGATTTTGTTTCTCCATTATTGCTGGGCTCGTCCTCCTTTTTAAAATCCTTTTGGTGACGTTCCGATATTACTTCAAGTCCTTTTTCATCTACGATATACTCCATCATTTCATCCAAAATTTCTTTAAAGGCGGTAAAATCTTCCTTGTAAAGGTATATTTTGTGCTTTTTGTAATGGAAAGACCCATCGTCATGGGTAAATTTCTTGCTTTCCGTAACGGTAAGATAGTAGTCATCGGCCTTGGTACTCCTTACATCGAAAAAGTAAGTCCTTCTTCCAGCCCGCAATACCTTTGAGTAAATCTCTTCTTGATCCATTAAATCTTTTTCGCTCATATCATCTATATATCAAATTAGTCAATCAAAAATGGAAAAAAAAAGCTAATCCAGCAACAATTTTTCAATTTTCTTAATTTGGGGTGTTCCGAAATTGGGAAATGAACCCCCGGTTGATCAATTTTCCTTTCTATAAATTTAATTTTCTGAAAGTTGGTGTTGGTAGAGTTCTTTGTAATATCCTTCCGTGTTTACAAGCTTGTCATGGGTGCCTTCCTGTAATATTTGTCCGGCTTCCAATACAATGATCTTGTCCGCATTTTTGGCCGACGATACCCGATGGCTCACGATCAGCGTTGTTTTATTTTTTGAGGCCTGCTTCAGGTTGTTCAGGATTTCTTCTTCTGTTTCGGTATCCACGGCAGAAAGACAATCATCGAACAAATAAATCTGAGGGTCCTTGATAAGGGCCCGGGCAATGGAAACCCTTTGTTTTTGTCCCCCGCTGAGCGTAATTCCCCTTTCCCCCAATATGGTGTCGTAACCTTTCGAAAATCCGCTAATATTCTCGTGTACCACTGCCTTTTTTGCTATAGCAATGATTTCTTCCAATGAGGCATCTTCCTTTCCAAATCTTATGTTGTTGCCGATGGTGTCCGAGAACAAAAAGGCCTCTTGTGGCACGGCACCAATGGAACCCCTTAAACTTGCCAGATTTAGTTTTTTTATGGGAACCCCGTCGATTAGAATTTCTCCGGAATCTATTTCGTACAAGTGGGCGACAAGATCAAGGATTGTAGACTTCCCAGAACCTATACGTCCTATAAATGCAACGGTCTCACCTTCATTTATTGTAAAGGATATGTTCCGTAATGCCGTAATATTGGTATCGGGATAAGTAAAAGTTACATTTTTGAATTCTATTTTGCCCTTTATCGGGGTTTCCTCGTCCACCTCATTTTTTATTTCCGGCTCCACGTGAAGAAATTCGTTTATCCTTTTTTGGGAAGCCTCGGCCCGTTGCACGATCGAAGTGAGCCAGCCCACTACCGCCACTGGCCAAGTCAGCATATTCACGTAGATTATAAACTCGGCAATAATCCCCATGGATTCAATTTCTCCATTTATATACTGCCTCCCGCCGATATAAATGACAAAAATATTGCTGATGCCTATCAAAAGAATCATAAGCGGGGCGAACCAAGCGTTTACCCGGGCCAAGTCCATACTTCTATTCTTGCCCTCTATGGCCAGGGTTTGAAGATCGGTGTTGGTCTTTGGCTCCAAACCATAGGCTTTGATTACCGAAATTCCAGAAAACGATTCTTGGGTAAAGGTAGAGAGTGTAGAAAGGAACTGTTGTACAATGGTGCTGCGCTTGTGTATTATCCGGCTTATTTGGTAGATTAGGATAGAGAGTACCGGCAATGGAAGTAAAGTGTACAAGGCTAGGGTAGGTGCCTTTATAAACATGATGGGGACCAGACAAAAGAACAGGGTCAACGTTTGTATGCTATACATAATCGCAGGCCCACAGTACAAACGCACCTGGTTTACATCCTCACTTATACGGTTCATTAAATCCCCCGTCCTGTTCTGTTTGTAAAAACTTAGATTTAGTCGTTGATAATGATCGTAAATTTCGTTTTTAAGGTCGTACTCAATATACCTAGAGACATTTATAATGGTCTGACGCATTAAAAAAGTGAAGAAGCCGGATAGCAGCGCCGCCCCTAAAATAATGAGAATATATTCCGTTAGTTCCCCTTTTATCGAAGACATATCTCCCGAACCAGACGCAATGTAACTTTCCACCACTTTTATGGATTTGTTGACATAAGGCGGAAGAACCAATGAAAAAACCCTGGCAATTATAGTAATAATGATGCCTATCAATAATTTGAACCAATATTTTTTAAAGTACTTGTTTAAATATCTAAGTTCCTTCATGGATTATTTGAACTAAAAAATAGCATAGTGATCAATTTGACAAAGATAGGGGTTTGCCTTAAAACCTGATGGTACAAAAGCAATAAGAAAAAATGGGATGTTCAAAATAAGGCGCTACCATACATGTTTTTCAAGTACCGTAAATCAGAACGCTGGGTTTAGGGATCAAGGTCTTGCAACAGGCGGTCCGTCACCATAAATATTCCAAAGACTGGGGAGTGTTTTCCCTGTGCCAAGGCATTCAATACGTTTATTTAAATGGGTTGTTCCCACGGAAGCAGCCTAAACATTTGGTCAATTTGTTCGATGTCAAGACTGCGCCGGTCCCATTTTCTTCCCTAGAAATAATAATAGAACCCAAAATAATATTACTTTTACGGCCTACAAGTGTAACCAGCTGCTAAAGTTCTTTAAAATGCTTACAAGAAGGCATATTCGGGTCAAAGTGATGCAATGTATTTATGCAATTACCCAATCGCATGACGAATCCCTGGAAAAACAGGAAAAATTTTTAAGGTCGAGTATAGACGATACGTTTACCCTTTATCTCCTAATGTTAAGCCTTTTGATCGAACTGCACGAAATGGCTTCAAGCCAATTGAGGCTCTCTTCCAAGAAATATCTGGCTACCCCCTCCGATAAATATCCCAATAGGGAGAAATTTGTGCAAAATAAGGTTTTGCTTCAGATTGCAGGTAATTCACAGCTCAGGAATGAACTGGAAAAACGCAAGCTGAAAAACTGGTACCTCAACGACGAGTATGTCAAAATCCTATATAAGGAAATCATCGAATATGATGCGTATGGAAAATATATGTCCAACAAACAAAACACCTATGAGGAGGACAAGGAATTTTTGATAGACATCTTTAAAAATGTTGTTGCGCCCAACGAGAAAATCTACGATTATTTTGAGGATGACAAACTTACCTGGGTAGACGATATTCCGATTATAAACACCTTTATATTAAAACAATTAAAGAAAATTAAGGAAAATCAATCGGAATCTTTCTTTTTGCCCAGATTGGTAAAGGATGACGACGATTTGATTTTTGCCAAGCAACTGCTCGTTAAAACGCTGTTGAATGATGAAACGTTGGTCAAGGAGATAGAAGGGAAAACCCCCAATTGGGACAAGGATAGAATCGCGGATATTGATGCCATCCTTCTAAAAATGGCAATTTGTGAACTTTTGAATTTTAACTCCATTCCAGAAAAAGTAACGATTAATGAGTACTTGGAGATTTCCAAAGAGTACTCCACCCCCAAAAGCAGTATATTCATCAATGGAATTTTGGATAACTTGGTCAAGGAATATAAGAGTTCGGGAAAACTAAAAAAGGTAGGTAGGGGACTGTTATAGCCAAATATTCATTATTTTTGCCATCGAATTAAAAACTTTTATAATAATGAAGAGAATATTTTTAGTCCTAAGTTTAGCCGCTGTATTTGGATTCGTTGCCTGTAAGGACAATGCTTCAAGTAAAATAAATGCCGCTAATGTAGATGTTGCGGCAGAAAGGGATGCGGCTGCAAAAAGTCTTCCTGTAATGACCTTCGAAGAAGTGGAGCACGATTTTGGAACCATTGAACAGGGAACTCCACAAGAAACCATTTTTAAGTTTACCAATACAGGGGATGCCCCCTTAATAATTACCAATGCCAAGAGTAGTTGTGGTTGTACGGTTCCATCCCCTCCAAAAGATCCGATTGCTCCTGGAGCATCTGGAGAATTGTTGGTGAAATTCAACGGATCGGGACAAAACCAGGTGACTAAAACCATCACGGTAACTGCCAATACGGAAAAAGGTTCTGAAATTTTGAGAATAAAAGCATTCGTTAACCCCAAAAATAGTCCTGCACCAGCAGTTCCATTAAAGAAATAAGGAAATTATGTTAGAACAATATCCATTTCTCCCGCTAGTCCTAATATTTGTAGTGGCGTATTTTTTTATGATCCGTCCGCAAATGAAACGACAAAAGGATGAAAAGAAATTTGCAGCCGAGTTAAAGCGAGGCGACAAAATAATCACAAAAAGTGGGATGTACGGGAAGGTAGTCGACCTCCATGACAGTGATTCTTCGTGTATCATTGAGACCATGGCGGGTAAGATCAAGTTTGACCGTTCCGCTATTTCAATGGAATTGAGCAAGAAATTGAATGCTCCTGCTACACCGGAAAAGAAATAACTACATAGTTTTTGCCACGAATATAGTGGATGAATGTAAGAATTATATTTTCTGGAAAGGACAAAAAGACAAAAGGAAGAAGGATAAATGGGTTTAATAGGTACAGTCAAAAAGGGAAATATTAAACACCAAAAATTTAAATAGTCTTATAAGGGTCTATTGTCCTTCATCTTTTAGTTCTTTACTACGTTAAAATGAAGTTTAACTTCTATTATTAAGTAATATTATAACCTTGCCTACAAAAAGCGCCGATGTAAACATCGACGCTTTTTTTGTGGATTAAATCAAAATTGCTAAAAAAAGTGTTAAATTCATGCTCATTAAACTTTGGGTATGTATCACAATAGAAGAAATTTTATCAAAAAAAGTACTTTGGCTGCCGTGGGAACAGGGGCAGCTTTTTTGTTTCCGATGGACCTTTTGGCGGTTATCAGAAAAAAGGTTGGTCCGAATGATCGTATCAACGTTGGGTTGATCGGTTGTAACGGCATGGGATTTTCGGATTTGAGCTCTATGTTGAAGATGAGTGAAATTAGTGTTATAGCCCTGTGCGATGTAGATGACAGTGTGCTAAATAAACGTGCCGAAGACTTGGCGAAGGCCGGAATTAAAAAACCGATATTTTATAAGGATTATCGCAAATTATTGGATAATAAGGACATAGATGTAGTAATAATCGGTACCCCGGACCACTGGCATTGCCTATTGCTCACCGATGCCCTTAAAGCTGGCAAGGATGTGTATTGCGAGAAGCCGATCGCAAATTCGGTCCAGGAATGTAATATTATGCTCAATGCGGTGAATGCCAGCGACCGGATGGTGCAAATTGGGCAATGGCAACGCAGTCAGCCTCACTTTGCCGACGCAATTGATTTTGTCCGGACGGGAAAACTTGGGGAAATCCGGCTTTCCAAAGCCTGGGCCTACCAAGGTTGGATGAAATCGGTTCCCGTACTGCCAGACGCCCCCGTACCGGAAGGAGTGGATTATGATATGTGGTTGGGGCCAGCGGAAAAAAGACCTTTTAACCCAAATAGGTTCCATTTTAATTTTAGATGGTTTTGGGATTACGCCGGTGGATTAATGACCGATTGGGGCGTGCATTTGCTGGATTACTCCCTTTTTGGGATGGATGCAGGTACCCCAAAATCGGTTATGGCTTTGGGCGGTAATTTCGCCTATCCCAATGATGCCGCCGAAACCCCGGATACCTTGCAAACGGTGTATGAATATGACGGATTTTCCATATTATGGGAGCACGCTACGGGTATAAGCAATGGCAATTATGGCCGTGATCACGGTATATCGTTTATAGGGAACAACGGAACCTTGGTGCTCGATCGCAATGGTTGGGAGGTCATTGCCGAAGAGGAGTTCAAAGGATGGGGCAAGACCCCGGGCAAACGTATGGAAGACGTTCCGTTGCAGAAAAGTAAGGGAAGCGGACTGGACCTGCATACCGTGAATTTTATTGAGGCCGTAAAAAGTAGGGATGCATCCCATTTGAACGCACCGATCAAGGTGGGTTACGATGCCGCCTTGGTTGCACATTTAGGCAATGTGGCCTTTAAAACTGGAGAACGGATCTATTGGGATGCCGCTGCCGGCCAATTTAAGGAAAGTGATGCCAATGCGCTCCTTCAGGCCCATTATCACAACGGTTGGAAATTACCGGCAATATAGGAAATACACGGTACGAGGTGAATAAGATGTCATTGGTTTCTGGATTTCAAGTTCTTCCATTGGAATTTCAACCATCAACGATCAACCAAATCTGCCTACTGCAAACTGCAACTGCCAACTTCTTTTTCTACTTTCGTATTTTCCACAAACCATAAACCACCTAAAATATGGTTCGAATCCTAATCCTGTTTTCTCTTTTAATTTCCTGTAAGGAACAGTCCCATCAACATACAAAAACGAAACCGGAATCGCTTCGGAACGACCGGCCCAATATCGTCCTTATTCTGGCCGATGACCAAGGTTGGGGTGATCTTGGGCTGACGGGCAATACGAACTTACAGACCCCAAATATCGATGCTATCGCCAAAAACGGGGTTACTTTTGATCATTTTTATGTGAGTCCCGTTTGTTCCCCAACCCGGGCTGAAATTTTGACCGGCCGTTATTTCCCAAGACTAGGGGTCTATTCCACTTCCTCTGGTGGGGAACGGATGAATCTTCAAGAGACTACCGTAGCGGAGGTGTTTAAACAGGCAGGCTATGCTACCGCTGCCTATGGAAAATGGCACAACGGAATGCAACCTCCCTATCATCCCAATGCCAGGGGTTTCGACGATTTTTACGGATTTTGTTCCGGCCATTGGGGCAACTACTTCAGTCCAATGTTGGAGCACAATGGCAGGATTGTAAAAGGGGAAGGTTTTTTGGTCGATGACCTTACCGACAAAGGAATGGCTTTTATGGAGAACAACAAGAACCGCGCTTTCTTTTTGTACTTGCCGTACAATACTCCCCACAGCCCGATGCAGGTTCCCGATGAATTTTGGAATCGGTTCAAGGACAAGGAACTTGAACTTAAATACCAAGGGCAGGAACAGGAGGATGAAAACTTTACCAAGGCCGCTTTGGCCATGGTGGAAAACATTGACTATAACGTTGGTCGAATCCTTGACAAATTAAGGGCGTTGGGATTGGAAGAAAATACGATTGTATTGTATCTGTCCGACAATGGGCCCAACGGCTGGCGTTGGAATGGTGGAATGAAGGGCAAAAAAGGTGCCACGGACGAGGGGGGAGTGCGGTCGCCAATGGTCATGCAGTGGAAAGGCAAACTGCCCCCAGGAGAACATATCCCACAAATTGCCAGTTCCATCGATTTATTGCCCACCTTGGCCGATTTGGCCGGCATCCCCTTAAAGACCGAAAAACCGGTGGACGGGCGAAGCCTTCAGCCTTTATTGCTCGAGTCGAACACGGAATGGCCCTCTAGAATCGTTTACAATTATTGGCAGGGGGCAACCAGTATCCGTACCCAAAAATATCGACTGGACAGTAATGGGCGGTTATACGACATGGAGGCCGATATGGGGCAGACCAAGGATATCTCAGGACAAATGCCACAACTAACGGATTCCTTGAAAGATTTAAAGGCAGCATGGCTCAAGGATGTAAACCCGCTAACCAATTTGGAAGATGATCGCCCGTTTCCATTGGGCGACCCGAATTTTGGGTTTACCCAACTACCGGCTCGGGATGGTATGCCCCATGGAAGGATAGAACGCAGCAATAGATGGCCCAACTGTTCTTTTTTTACCAACTGGAAAAGTATCGGGGACAGCATTACGTGGGACGTGGATGTACTGGCCGATGGGGATTTCGAAGTAGATCTTTATTATACGGCAAAGGAAACGGATTTGGGGGCAAGATTTGAACTGCAGTTGGGGAACGAACGGCTCGAAGGAGTGGTAGCCGAAGCCCACGACCCCCCCTTAGTGGGCAAGGAAAGGGATAGGGACCCACGACAGGAATCCTATACCAAAGATTTTGTGCCTATGCACCTGGGCAAGATCCATTTGGTAAAGGGAAGGGGCACACTAACACTCAAGGCTTTGGAAATTCCGGGGGAAGGGGTATTGGACGTTCGATTGCTGATGTTTAACAGGATAAACTAGTTTTGGGATTCGGTGTCCCCTATATCTATATCGATACTTGTCACGAAGTTCCTTTCCCGCTAAAATTACTCTTGGTTCAAATAATCCGATTACCCAATAAGGATTAATTCTTTCGCCCGACCAATTCGCAAATCTTAACGATGACCTCCACCGCTTTTTGCATGCTCTCCACGGGTACGTATTCGTATTTTCCGTGAAAATTATGTCCCCCGGCAAAAATATTGGGGCAAGGCAATCCCATAAAACTTAATTGGGACCCGTCCGTTCCTCCCCGAATCGGTTTAATGATGGGGGTTACGCCCACAGCTTCCATGGCCTCTTTGGCAATTTCAACAATATGGAACACGGGTTCTAATTTTTCCCTCATGTTGTAATATTGATCCTCAACTTGCAACACAATGCAATCCTTGTGTTTTTCATTTAATTGACGGGCAATATCGTGCAAAACCTGCTTTCGTGACTCAAAAATTCCGTGATCGTGGTCCCTGATGATCATTTCCAATTCGGCGTGTTCAATTTCCCCCTTTAGATGGTGAATGTGGAAAAATCCTTCCCTTCCCTCGGTAAGTTCGGGTACCTCATTTTTTGGAAGCAAGGCCATAAACTCTTGGGCAATATTGATGGCGTTCACCATTTTACCTTTGGCATAACCGGGATGAACACTTTTTCCCTTAATGATAACCTTGGCTTTTGCAGCGTTAAAATTTTCGAATTCCAATTCTCCAATTTGGCTTCCATCCATGGTATAGGCCCAGTCGGCCCCAAATTTTTTGACATCAAATTTATGGGCGCCCCTCCCTATTTCCTCATCCGGCGTAAACCCGACCCGGATTTTTCCGTGCCCAATTTCGGGATGTTGGATCAAATATTCCATGGCCGTCACAATCTCGGTAACCCCGGCCTTGTCATCTGCCCCCAACAGGGTAGTGCCATCGGTGGTAATCAAGGTCTGCCCTTTGTATTGCAGCAGATCATCAAAATAACTGGGGGAAAGGATAATATTTTTATCCTTGTTGAGTAGGATATCCTTTCCATCGTAATTTTCAATAATTTGTGGCTTTACGTTTGTACCACTAAAATCCGGGGAAGTATCAAAATGCGAAACAAAGCCAATGACCGCGGAACCATGACCCAGGTTGGATGGTAGGGTAGCCATGACGTAGGCATTCTCATCTATGGTGACCTCCTGCATCCCGATTTCCTTGAGGTCATTGACCAGCTTTTGGGCAAAATCCCACTGTTTTTTTGTGCTCGGGGTGGTGTCTGAATTGGGATCGCTTTGTGTGTCTATGGTAATATAACTAATAAATCGGTCGATGAGGGTTTGCATTTGTGAAGTTTTGTTCAAAAGTACGATATTGTGTGATCAGCATCAAACTTGGACATTGACGGGTATTGTATAAATTTATTTTTTTATGGTACTTTGATGTGATTTTTCAGTTGGATCTTGGGTTATAATAATTGCACTCGTTTAGTATTTACCGATGATATAATGAACTCATTTAAATCAATTTTTTTACTTTTTGGAACCTTGATGGTTTGTTTTATGGCAAATGCACAGGATTGCACCTTGGCGATCGGGGGAAAGGATACCGACGTCATAATCCAGGTTTTTCAAATGAATAACGAGCAGATTGCCAAGATGGAGGCTTGGAAGGTGGAATTGGAAAAGGAGACCGATGCCGCCCAACAGCAAGCAAATCAACTTTTGGAATCACAGCCCCAGACTACCCCTGAGGACCTTGAGAAAATAGCTGTTGAATACAAAAAGATACAGAATAGGGTAGCCGAGATCTCCAAGAGCTACGACAGGAAATTGTTGGCGATTTTTAATGAAAAACAATATCGGCGCTATGTTGGTCTTTGCCGGGAAATATTTTTAAAACCCCTCGTGGTAACCCCGGTCCAAAACTGAAGTGTTTTAAAAATGGCCAAACTTTTCAAAAAGGTGGTCGCTACGACCTTCTACTCCAAATGAGTTCGTATTTTTGTCAAAACTCTAAAACGTCCCATGTACAAATTACTGATTCGTCCCTTGCTCTTCCTACTAGATCCCGAGCTGGTGCATCACATTACCTTTGCCCTTATTCGATTTTCCTCCAAAATTGGTTTTTCCAAGCTTTTTGACGCAAGGTATGTCGTTGAAGATCCAGGCCTGGTAAGGGAGGTCTTTGGTCTAAAATTCAAAAATCCTGTAGGCCTGGCGGCCGGATTTGATAAGAATGCGGGACTGTATAATGAACTCTCCCATTTTGGTTTCGGATTCATAGAAATAGGAACGTTAACCCCCAAACCACAGCCTGGCAACCCCAAGAAAAGATTGTTTCGACTTAAGGAAGACAAGGCCATCATCAACCGAATGGGTTTCAACAACAATGGGGTGTTGGCGGCGGCCGAGGATTTAAAAAAACGGCACAAGGTCATTATCGGCGGCAATATAGGAAAGAACAAGAATACACCGAACTCAGAAGCCATTAAGGATTATTTGATCTGTTTGGATGTCCTTTTCGATTATGTGGATTATTTTGTAATCAATGTAAGCTCGCCCAATACCCCAGGGCTTAGGGAGTTACAGGATAGGGCACCATTAACTGCCTTACTACGGGAAATAAAGGTTGAGAATTCTAAGCTTGCCATCAAAAAAGGAGTAAGAATACGCCCTATTTTGCTAAAAATAGCTCCTGATCTTACGGACGATCAGCTGATGGATATTATCGGAATCGTTAAGGATACAAAAATTGATGGGGTTATTGCCACCAATACCACCATTGAAAGAACCGGATTGAAGTCCGATTTGATCTTGACGGAGGAAAAGGGAGGCTTGAGCGGTTTGCCCTTACGGGACCGTAGCACGGAGGTGATAAGGTTTTTGTCCACAAAAAGCAATAAGGCCTTTCCAATTATTGGGGTTGGCGGAATCCATTCGGCCGAGGATGCCTTGGAAAAATTGGAAGCTGGGGCCGACCTTGTTCAGATTTGGACCGGTTTTATTTACGAAGGTCCGGCCCTGGTAAGCAGGATAAACAAAGCTATCTTGGCCAAGGGTAAGCTGTAAACATTGTTCTGTTCTCAGCAGGAATTCGGAAAACCATTGGGCAACCCGATGGGTTTACGTCCAGTAAAAAAATCAAAAATGCCCATGGTTTAGGTTAAACCATGGGCATTTTGTAATTGTAATGATCCTGGGTTTCCCGACTTATTTGGCTTGGGAATCAAGGAATTCCGGAAGGTAATCCTCATCATTAAATTCCATGATGAATTTTTCTTCTTCTTTTTTAAGGAAGTCAGTGGATCTGTTTTTTGCCTCCATTCCTTCGCAGGCATTAAAATCAGCGGGCAAATACATGCTAGTGTCAAAGTTCAACTGAATTTCTGGTTCTTTCTCGAGGATGACAATATCATCCAAATTTAATATTATTCCTTTATATGGATTAAATCCTATCGGCAAATACTGCGCCGTATTAAAGCCTAGATCAATTTCTTCTTCTACTTTGATCACGGAAATATCCTCGACCTTTAAATCTACTACATTTGGGCCACATTCGTTGGCCCCGGTAAAGGACATGAACATTGCACTTAACAATCCCAGTCCCATAATTGAACTTATTTTCTTCATTTTTTTATCTTTTACTATTTTTAATTCCAACTTTATTGTACAAATATAGACACGCCCCATTCGGGAAATTGGAGCTTTTTAGGTAAAGCGGCCAATTTGGCAAGTGAAGCATCCTTTTCTGTCATTGAAATTAATTCTCGTTCGAACAAAAATCAAAAAGGATCATTAATTTCTCTATTTATGTGGACGATCTGGGATTTACAATTCTCTTTTTTAGCGTTCCTCCTACATAGTTGAAGATTTCGGCCTTTAGATTTTTAAAATCATCGGTGCAACTAAGGACTTCCATTTCCAAATCGTCGTGGCTATGAAGGATATTGGCTTTTAGGGCATCATCATCATAATTCTCCATCAGACTGCCCAGACGGATTTCATGTTGTGAAATTACCTGTCGAAGTTGGATTTTACGCCCCTTAAATTCGTCCATTCGTCCAAGATAGCCTTGCAATCTCTCAAATTGGTTCGGCATATTAGGCTCAAAAATATCCGAGTTAAGCACCTTCTTTATAAAAGTGGTTTCGTCTTCCATAAATTGCAAATCCGATTTCCAATGTTGGATGTGCCAATATAGTTTCTTCATTTTCTGGGTCCTTTCGGACATTGTTCGATTATTATTCATGACTGTAGCATTTTATTTGCGGTATATTCATAGTGAACTGGTTTAAACCCGTTCATTTTTCAATTGAATACCGATGGTTTAATATTTCATTTTTATTATTTCTGTTCCTGCATCTTTCCATCCTCCACATTTTCTGCCGTTTAGGCTCTGTTCTTTAATACCAGTATGGGTACTTTGGAGTAGTACGCAAGTTCCTTGGCCAAGGATCTTGATAATATTTTTTTAAAAATTCCCCGGTTTTCGTTGATAAAGGCTACCATATCACTATTGCGACTGTCAATAAAGGCGTTAATGCCGGTTTGCACATTGATGCCTTCCAATTCATGAAAACTATGATCAACTTCCGTTAAAATCCATTCCAACAATTCTTTGTAGTCCTGTTGGGGGTTCTTGGGATTTGCGGATTGTTTAATATGGAGCACCCGGATAAAAGCACCGTGCATTTTAGCAATATTCATGAGGTATTTTAATTCTCTCCGTTTAAATGGCGTTTTGTAATCCGTGGGAAAAACAATTTCCTTTGGGGACTTAAATATTGCATTTTCTGGAATGGCGAGGATTGGACATTCCGTTACGTTATCCATGATATTTATGGCGTTAGTGCCAAAAATGGCCAATCGGGAGCCTGTAATACCCTTGGTTCCCATTATCACAATATCAATATCCTTTTGCGCTATGACCTCCTTCACGGCCTCCAGCAACGTATTAAATGAAGGGATGGCGTGGAAATTGTGTTTTGTTTGATTGGAAAACGGACGTAGGTCCTTCATCAATTGTTCCAACCTTTCCTCCGATTTCCGTTTTTCAATTTCATACGATCGCTGACCCCGTTCCGGTCTATATTCTGAAGCTTCTATCGAAAAGCCATCTACATCGTACACGTTTAAAAAATAAAAACTGCATTTACGGTCGGCATATAGGTCCAAGGCAAATCGAATGGCATTCCGCGCATTCCTTGAGAAATCGGTGGGTAATAAAATCCTTTTTTCCATACCTAATAAGTTTAAAGCCATAGCCACAAACATAAGGACCTTTTTTAAGCCTTGCCATGATAATGGTCAGTCCACAAAGTTTGTAGGACAGTGATGGGATGAAGAAAATGTGCTCGCATGACCTTCGTCATGGCACACCTTGGAAATAGTGGGTACCTTTACTACTTAAATCAATAGGATTGCCTGGCGGCTCTGCCCGGGCCATTCGGACGGGACCCTGCCTCGGAGAAGTTTAATCATAAAAATAAAGCTATGGAATATCACATCGGTAAAACAGTAACCGGCACCTTTGACGAGGTCATTTCCAAAGTAAAGGACGAACTGAAGAAAGAAGGGTTTGGGGTTTTGACCGAAATCGACATCAAAAACACTTTAAAAAGCAAACTGGATGTCGATTTTAGAAAGTACACCATCCTTGGGGCCTGTAATCCAGGTTATGCCCACAGTGCCCTTTTGGCCGAGGACAAAGTGGGAACCATGTTGCCTTGTAATGTCATTGTTCAAGAAAATGGCGATGGCAAGATCGAAGTGGCGGCCGTAAACCCCAAGGCCTCGATGATGGCCATTAAAAACGACAAATTGGAGCAATTGGCCTCCGACGTAACAAAAAAGCTAAAAAAGGTGGTAGATGGCGTATAGCCATCGAATGCACTAAAAAATAGAATATTAATTTAAAATCAAAAATATGAAAACGAACATTGGTATTTCAAAAGAAAACAGGGAAAAAACAGCAGAAGTATTGGAAATATTACTGGCCGATGAATTTGTCCTGTATACAAAGACACTGGGGGCGCATTGGAACCTCGAAGGTCACGATTTCCATACCAAGCACCTCTTTTTTGAAGAGCATTACAACAGTATCAAAAAAACAATTGATAGCGTAGCGGAACGGATCCGTAAGATTGGACATTATGCACCGGCCACATTAAGCCAGTTTTTGAACCTTACCCATTTGGAGGAGAAGTCGGCCATGGGTAATTCTAGCCAGGATTATATTAAATCGCTGTTGGCGGACCATGATGCCATTGTCCAATTTATCCGAGGGAACATTTCCAAAGTCGAGGATAACTACAATGATGTTGGTACGGCCGATTTTCTGACCGGTCTATTGCAAGAACACGAAGAAATGGCATGGATGCTTCGGGCAAGTGTCTCCAAACAGGAAGAACTGGCCGAAAATTATTCGTAGATTCCAATATGGGTAGATTTTTTTAAAAAAGAGGGAGGGCGTAGCAATGCGCTCTCTTTTTTTTACCCAATGCCCGTTGGGTTTTAATATCGACTTTTTAACCGTGGCTGCTTACCGTCTGCAATCCGATTACGGAAATGACCAAGGTGGTAAGGAAGAACATCCGCCAGAAAGTTACGGGCTCCTTAAATAGTATAATACCTGCTATGACCGTGCCCACTGCACCTATGGCTCCCCATACGGCGTAGGCAGTACCTACGGGGATTGCTTTTTCCCCGTCCATTGCTTTGTAAAGAAGGTACATACTAATGGAAACGCTAATAGCAAAAGTGCCCAGCCACAACCACATTTCCCTACCGGAAGTTTGCTGTGCCTTGCCTAGGCTTATTGCGAATCCGGTCTCAAAGAGTCCTCCGACGATCAATAATATCCAATTTATAGTCATACTGTTTAAGATGTTGAATAGGATATGGTTCGGCAAAGAAACGAAACACCCACCAATCAACAAAAATTTAAAATTGGTCTACATGACCAATGTCATTTGGGTTTTGAAGTTGTTGCCATATATTTACTTGTCATTTAAAAAAACCTAGAAAATTATGAGAGCCGTGGCAAAATTAAAGCATCTTACTTCAGATCGTTGCAAACATACTATAGTGCGCAATCTGAGTCGAATTTTGAATATCCGCATTTTGGATATCAATATCGAAAATAGGACTCTTTACTTTGTCTACGATAATATGGAGGCCTTTGACAAAGCCAAAAGGGAACTGCATAATATTGGATATCCTATCTTAAAATGTAACTATCAGTTGCCGAGACAAAGGCATATCTTAAATGAAGGCGTCAGGGCCTTTTGACTAAAATTTCTTCAGAACCGTTATAGGTGCTATTGGAAAACCCAGGTGGCAACCTAAGATTTCCCGACGGTTACATCAAAGTTTGCAGGGTCTAATAAATTGTAAATTTGGGAAGACCTATAGATCACTTGGTGAAACTCAACAGGGGAATATCGATTTGATTATCCAATTTTTTCACCAAGCTTTTATTGAAAAGGCTTTGGAAGAACCCTTTTTCTTCACGATATAACAGGGCTACCAAATCGGCCTGGATAAGCTCGGAATACTCCTTAAGTTTTGCCTCTATGTTTTCCGAAAAAAGAACCTTAAACCCAAGGTTTTTATAAGTTACCCGTTGTGCCAACATTTCCTTGAACCATTCCATTTGTTCCGTACGGGTGTATTGCTTTTCAGTGGTAACATGAACGACATGTATTTTGGCATTTACCTCTGAGGCAATGGAAATCAAATTTGCAACAGCCGAAATATCGGCTTCTTCAAAGTCGGTGGCGTATAATATATTCTTAAGTGGTGAGCCATTTGTATGGCTGGGAACGATCATGATCGGACAGCTTAATCTTTTCAAAAGGCCCTGACCGATATCCCCTGCAAAAATCCCTCTTTCCGTATGCTTTTCCTTTCTTCCAATTAGGACCAGGTCTGGCTCAAGCTCCTTGGATAATTTAATGAGTCCATTTAAAACTGAATCCTTACAAACAACTACGATTTTAAGCTTATTAAGGTCGAGTTCATCACCTATATGTTTGATGCAAAATGACTTTACAACCTCCTTTTGCTCTTCTATTATGTGATATTCCATTTGCTCCAACGGTCTAGTGACCAAATTCCGTACGGGAGGAACATCATAAGAATGGAAAACAACCAGATTTGCCCCCATACTTTTGCTCAAGGTGTAGGCGTAGCGTAAAGTAGGTGCCGATTGTTCGGCAAGATCGGTGGCATATAAAATAGTTTTCATCAGCTGGGATGTTTAAGTTTAAGGAACAAAACTATTCCATATTGGGGAGGAACCCAATGATATTGGTCATGGCACTTTGACATTTTGGGTCGAAAATGCACATTGAGGTACCGATGATCAAATTTTGGATGGGATAAAAATGGGACGAAATTAAGAAATGATTACTATTTATGGCTCCAGTAATCTACAACGAGTACATCGTCCAAATAATCCCCCAGCATTTTTCCAAAAGCCTTATGGTCGGGATGGGGAAGGTATATTGCCCTATCTGCCTCACTTTTAAAGGTTAGAAAATAGCAATGGGTAAACCCTTTATTCAATCCTTCGGGGCTATTGTTCAAGCCCCATTCCAGCGAAACGATTTGCGGAATCTTGGAAGGCAAGGCCATGAACGCTTCTTCAATTTCTGTTATTTTTTCTTTAGGTGCCCCATCCTTGAATTTGAAGAGCACCACGTGACGCAGAACACTGTCTTGCTTTTTTTCCATTAAATTTTGATTGTTATTTTTATGCTGTTGTGTGTTATAGGACATAAGTCCCAAGGAAAGGATGCAAAGGATGAAGGCAATCGCAATGGTGGTCTTTTTCATATATTTTTTGAGTGAAGATATAAAATTGATTTTAATTTCAGGTAAAATTGTATTTTACGGGAATAGTAGCAGAATTCAGGGTTTTCATGCTTTCAACAAAAAACTAAATAAATGGATTACAACATCATAATTACCTTTGTTATTGCAACAACGGCATTGGCCCTATCCCCAGGACCGGACAATATTTATGTGCTGACCCAAAGTATGGTCTACGGTAAAAGATACGGCTATGCTACGGCCGCGGGCCTTGTAACCGGATGTTTGGTACATACCACTTTGATGGCCTTTGGCGTATCAATCCTAATAAAGAACAATCCCAATGTATTTTTCACGATTAAATTTCTAGGGGCATTGTACCTTTTATTTTTGGCGTTCAAGGTCTATAAAAGTGACTTTTCATTGGATATCACCAATGGAATAGGCCCGAAAAAGAGCTTTTGGAAGTTGTTTGGGCGCGGCTTCTTAATGAATGTGCTCAACCCAAAAGTCACGCTTTTCTTTTTGGCTTTTTTTCCCTCTTTTTTGTTCAGTACTTTTTTAAATGTCATAATTCAGTTTTATGCATTGGGCCTGTTGTTTATGGCCATTGCCTTCGTTGTTTTTTGTGGGATCGCTTATTTTTCGGGAACGCTCGCCAATATTTTTTCCCGACATTCCAAAATGACGGTCATTCTCAAATGGGTCCAAATTGTAGTGTTCGTCGGGATTGCCATTTATATACTTTTTTCAGATAATTAATGGTATTTTTGGGTTTGAAATCGATTCGATTAAACTTGTTCCAAAAAGAATTTCCATGTCCGATAAGGTCAAGATCGTAGAATGTCCAAGGGATGCCATGCAGGGCATTAAAACCTTTATTCCCACGGACAAAAAGGTGCATTATTTACAGTCCCTTTTAGGCTGTGGATTCGACACCATCGATTTTGGAAGTTTTGTGTCCCCCAAGGCAATTCCACAAATGCAGGATACAGCGGAAGTCTTGGCCCAATTGGATTTATCCAAATCCCTAAGCAAATTATTGGCTATCGTAGCCAATGTAAGGGGGGCGGAAGATGCATGTTCCCATAAAAGCATTGATTATTTAGGATATCCATTTTCCATTTCTGAGAACTTCCAGATGAGGAACACCCACAAAACAATTGCGCAATCCGTTGAAACCTTGGAGGAAATCCTGAAACTTGCCCACGCTGCCGGGAAGCAGGTTGTTACTTATATTTCTATGGGTTTCGGAAATCCCTATGGCGACCCGTGGAACGTGGACATCGTGGGGTCCTGGACCGAAAAATTAGCCGATATGGGAACCAAGATCCTTTCCCTTTCGGACACGGTAGGCACTTCGACCGCTGAGGATATCGGGTATTTGTTTTCGCACCTTATCCCTAAATATCCAGAAATTGAATTTGGTGCCCATCTCCACACTACCCCTGCTAAATGGCATGAAAAGATAGATGCGGCATACTTGGCCGGTTGCCGAAGATTCGATGGTGCCATTCAAGGTTTTGGAGGCTGTCCCATGGCCAAGGATGAACTTACGGGCAATATGCCTACAGAAAAGATGCTCTCCTATTTTACTGCCAAACGGGTGGATACCCAAGTAAACTGGATGGCTTTTGAAGCGGCACACAACAAGGCATCCGATTTGTTCGGGGCGTATCATTAGTTTGTATAGGGAAAGGGTAAGGCTTAAAAGAATCGGATATTTCAGAAAAATTATTATCTAGCCCATATTTCTCTGTAAATGTAGTACATTTGCACGCAATTAATCCTTAATTGCCATGCAAGCCCACCTAAACAAAATTCTCGGGGAAGGTCTCACATACGATGATGTACTTCTGGTCCCTGCCTTTTCCGAAGTACTTCCAAGAGAAGTAAATATTCAGACAAAATTCACAAGGAACATTACCATAAACGTACCCATAGTTTCAGCCGCCATGGATACGGTTACCGAATCCCGAATGGCAATTGCCATGGCGCGGGAGGGCGGTATTGGGGTATTGCATAAAAACATGACCATAGAGCAGCAGGCCGCCAAGGTACGCAAGGTAAAGCGGGCAGAAAGTGGTATGATCTTGGATCCCGTAACCTTGCCCCTTAAGGCCTTGGTCGGTGATGCAAAGGCTTGCATGAAGGAATTTAGCATTGGTGGAATCCCGATAGTGGATGCCGAGGGGAAGCTTATAGGAATTGTTACAAATAGGGACTTGCGTTTTGAAAAGAACAACAACCGCCCCATTGCCGAGGTAATGACCTCCAAAAACCTCGTTACCGTGAGCGAGGGTACTTCCTTGGAGCAGGCAGAGGATATTTTACAAGAAAACAAAATTGAAAAGTTGCCTGTGGTAAATGACGACTATAAATTGGTCGGACTTATTACCTTTCGGGATATCACCAAACTCACCCAAAAGCCTATTGCCAATAAGGACCAATATGGCCGGTTGAGGGTCGCTGCGGCTTTGGGGGTTACCCATGACGCGGTGGAAAGGGCAGAAGCCTTGGTCAACGCCGGGGTAGATGCGGTTGTCATCGATACCGCCCATGGGCACACCAAGGGAGTGGTGACCGTGCTGAAGGAAGTTAAGAAAAGGTTTCCCGAACTGGATATTATCGTAGGAAATATAGCAACTGGCGAAGCAGCCAAATATTTGGTAGACGCCGGTGCCGACGCTGTAAAGGTTGGAATTGGGCCTGGGTCCATCTGCACTACCCGGATCGTTGCAGGGGTAGGTTTCCCACAGTTTTCCGCTGTTTTGGAAGTGGCAGCTGCCATCAAGGGCAGTGGGATTCCGGTTATCGCAGACGGAGGGATTGTATATACGGGGGATATTCCCAAAGCCATAGCTGCCGGTGCAGATAGTGTTATGTTGGGATCATTATTGGCCGGTACCAAGGAATCCCCAGGGGAAACTATAATTTATGAGGGTAGAAAATATAAATCATATCGAGGAATGGGATCCGTCGAGGCCATGAAAGAGGGCAGCAAAGATCGGTATTTTCAGGATGTGGAGGACGATATTAAAAAATTGGTCCCAGAAGGCATAGTTGGCCGGGTTCCCTATAAAGGCGATCTGTACGAAAGTATCCATCAATTCGTGGGCGGGCTGCGTGCCGGTATGGGGTACTGCGGGGCCAAGGATATAGAAACCCTTAAGGAAACTGGAAGGTTTGTCAAGATTACCTCCAGCGGAATCAACGAAAGCCATCCCCACGATGTGACGATCACCAAAGAGTCCCCTAATTACAGTAGGTAATCTGTTCTCTTTTCTAAATTTAAGGCAAAGGTTAAAAATACGTCCGAATCGGATGTATTTTTTTGTAGGAATATAATTTTTGATTATTTAGTCCGTTATCGTAACCAACCCTTAAACCACACCATTTTGAAAAAATTATTTAATGGTATCGCGCCCGTTACTTTTTATATTGGAGTAATTGGCTGCCTTCTTTTTGTTGGATGTAGCAAAGATGATACAAGCGGTAAGGAAGAACCTGTTGCCGTAGATAAAACTCCCCCAAAAATAACCTTAGCGGATCTACCAGAAAAAGTAGAGTCTGCCACCGAACTTAATATTGCGGTATCCGACGAATCGGAAAACGTGACTACAAAAATCTATGTAGATGATACCGAGGTTTTTAGTACGGATAAGAAAACCTTCAATTTTACTTTAGACCCCTTTGATTATAAAACTGGAAATAGAAATTTAAGTATTATCTCAACCGACAAAAGTGGGAACGAAGCTACTAGTAAGAGTGCTTTTGAGTCAAAAAAACTATTGCTGGTTTATCCGGATCCCTTACGCAATATAGAATTGGAAACAAGGGATTCCTATATCGCTGTAAATAAAATGGATGGCGAATTGGTTTCCTTTAAAAAAATAGAGAGTGACGAAGTTATAAAGCTATATGCGGATGACGATTTTGAACGGCAAGATATTGTTATAACCCAATACAATGTAGGACTGGATAATCTAAATCTTATTTATGTCTATTCATATGGTGGAATTGCTCCCGGCACCGTAATTATTAGTAAAGCGGAACAAGAAATCCAAGTAATTGATTGGGCAAATAGAAAATTGGGGTTTCCTTTCTTAAAATTAGGTCTACTGATTTCTTCCCCCGGTCCACTGCTGGCGAATAATCACGGTTCATCTATTTTACCTAATTACAACGGCAGTGGTGATAGTTATGTGTTAAGTTATGCCTCAGAGTTGGATCTGAACTGTTTTACGTACTGTTTTCCAAAGGATGGAATTTTAGAAACAGATTATAAGTATTTGTTAATTAAAGATGTGGATAAAATGGAATATGGCCTGGATGATTTTAGCTCGATAACAAAAACATCTGATATTGATATTCCAAATGGAAATGCATACTCTTTAGTTTTAAACGGTTATAAGGACGAGGCTACCTATGGCAAATTTAGGTATCATAAGCTGTTTGAAAAGAAAGGATTGATTGCCGAAAATCTGTCGATTCAGGTTCCTTTGATTGATGGTTTTGAGGTTTACCAAACGGAATTTAGTTTAAAATTAGGCAACAATAAATCGATTGGGATAAGTCAAAAAGGTCTTGGTCCTATTGTTATCCCGGATTTGGATATTATTAAAAATGGTAATGATCTCGAATTTAAAGGAGACTATGATTATTCTTGGATGAAATTTTATAAAACGCTTCAGGAATCGAATGGTTCTATACTTAATATGTTCGAATGGGATTACTTCAGTAAGCCCACAGCCACCGCTAAAATACCATTTTACATTTTTGAATTGCCCGATCCAGTCAAAGAAAAAGTACGGGAAAAATCCATCGAACTTACACCAGAAGGACTTGCCCCGAATTATTTATTATGTCGATTGACGGATTATGAAGGGGATGTAGTGTTGGAAAATATGGCTTTTGGCGCCCATTATCCGCCAAATCGTCTTGGTGACAATGTAAGTATTACACTTGAAATTACGAATTAAAGGAACTAAATGTTTTGGCCCATTCGTTCTTGAAAAAATGAACTTATAGAAAAAGCCATCGGGGATTTATGGAACTGCGGATTTTTAAATTGGTCTTGGCAGAAATAGAAAAGCGCTATAATTTTAAGCATAAAGCGCAAACGCTAATTCATTAGGGTTGATCGTTTCATTTTTTTGTGGTGGGGAAAGTACTTATTGTTTTCCCTTCGCCCTGCATCACTAGACAAGATGAGGAACTTTTCACTTTTGGTCATTTTTTTGGGACTTCTTTCCTGCGATAAGGAAGGAGTGACCAATTCATGGAAAACATGGACCGTAAATGAACAACCGATTTTTACGGGGCAATTTCCGTTGGTCGGTGATCCTTCGATTATTAAGGATGGGGATATATACAGAATGTATTACACAGGGTTCGATGCCTATCGTACCCCACAAGGCCCGGAAATTTGTCAGGCCACTTCCCTGGATGGACTTACATGGACCAATGTTCCCATAAGGGATAAGATAGCCGGAAGGATGCTTTTTGCCGATAGTAATCCGTGGAGCGATGCCCATGAAACCTGTTTTGCTCTAAAGCATAACGATTCCTATTATCTATATTTTATAGGTTACCAGGACAAGGGCGGATTTTTTAATTCCAGTCCAATTGGGCTAGGACTTGCTGTTTCCCAAGATGGCGAAACATTTGTCGCCCCAATGAACAATCCCATTATGGAAAGTACGCCAAGTGGATTTGATCGTGATGCATTTTCCAGTCCGTCCATAACGCAATTCCAAGATTCCCTCTTAATGATTTATACCGGGTATTGCTATTCGGATTGTGGATCGGGGGTTTCCCAATTGTTGGCGGCCACTTCTATTGACGGAGTGGAGTGGGAAAAAAGGGAAAAACCTATAATTGAGGCTAGTGAAATTCCTTGGGCTTCCAGAGGGGTGGCAGAATCGGAGATTGTCCAAGGGCCAGATCGATCATATTACTTGTTTATGACCTCTATTAACGAACCCCACGTTATAGGGGTTGCGAAAAGCAACTCTCCCTTTGGTCCCTGGGAGGTGAATCCGGAACCCGTGGTCAAGGCCAGTCAATCATTTTCCAATTTGGGAGCCCTTGCCCCTTCTGTATTGATAGAGGGAAATAAGGTCCGCCTATGGTACAGTGGATTTTCCAAGGATATGATTCAAATAGGATATGCCGAGACCAGCTGGCCTCTGAAAGAATAATTTTTCTTGTGTAGTAGGTAAAGAATTCCGTATTGTTCCATCAACAGGAAGAATCAGGGCAAAAATTCTAAATTCAGAAATTAGTTGACCCCCCATCAACAAACAGCCGTCTACTATTTACTTCCACCAGCGTAGGCTTGCCAATCTTTTTCCTTATAAATGTTATCCCCAAAGTACTTGGCAATCTGCAAAAATGCATCCGCCTTTTGGTATCCGGGGACCGGGGATAGCATTTTGAGGTTTTCGTCCAGGAAAACCGTGGTAGGATAGCTCATGTTCCCTTGCATCAGGGCGGCGGCAAATTCATGGTAGCCCGATCTTCCCGATTTTACGAAATTGAAGGTTTTTCCTTGAAATTCTATGGGTTCTTTGCCTTCCCCGTCCATCTTTACCATATAGTAGTTTTTGGCCATATATGCGGCCACCTCCGGGTCCTGAAAAGTATCCTTGTCCATTTTTTTGCACCATCCGCACCAGTCCGTGTAAATATCGATGAATACCTTTTTAGGGGTAGCATCGGTTTGGGAAAGTTTGGCGGCCTCGTCCCAAGAAATCCATTTAACTTCTTGGGCATTTGCGGCAAGCACCATCAGTCCAAGCCCAAGGATAAGAAGTGCCTTTAAATAGGGTAGTGATAATAATCTCATGTAGTATTGTATTTGACGGTTCTATTTGTCCGTTCTGTATGCAAAACCTAACGCAGTTAGTGACATTTTATTTTACAGCGGTAACTTCCTTTTTTTTAGGGGCTTGTGTAAATAGGTCTTTACTATCGATTTGATTTCGGATTAGGTCGTCAAAATTCTCCCGTTCCCTGATCAAGATGGCTTTGCCTTGGTGCCAAAGCACCTCAGGGGGTCTAAAACGGGAATTGTAGTTGCTGGCCATGGTAAAGCAATAAGCCCCTGCATTTCTAAAGCAAAGGATATCGCCTTCTGTTATCTCATTGATCCTCCGGTTACTGGCAAAGGTGTCCGTTTCACAAATATAGCCCACCACTGAATAATAACGTTCCCGACCTTGCGGATTGGAAAGGTTGATAATTTTATGGGTAGCCCCGTAAAACATGGGGCGTATCAAATGATTGAAACCGGAATCGATACTTGCAAAAACCGTTGAGGTAGTTTGTTTTACCACATTTACCTTCGCCAGGAAGAATCCCGCCTCGCTCACTAGAAATTTGCCAGGTTCAAAGGCAAGGGTAAGTTCCTTGCCATATTCCTTACAAAAGCTGTTGAATCGGCTCGTCAATTTTTTTCCGAGCTCTTCCACATTGGTCTCGATATCGCCTTCTTTGTACGGTACCTTAAATCCGCTGCCAAAATCGATAAAATCCAGATTTTTGAAATTTTTGGCGGTCTCAAAGAGAATTTCAGAGGCGTATAGAAAAACGTCTATGTCCAGAATATCACTGCCGGTATGCATATGTATACCGTTGATGTTCATTTTGGTGAGTTCCACGATCCGCAACAAATGTGGGATTTGATGGATGCTGATGCCGAACTTGGAATCGATATGGCCCACAGAAATTTTGGAGTTGCCACCGGCCATTACGTGGGGATTGATCCGGATGCAGACCGGTACGTCGGGATGTTTGCTCCCGAACTGTTCCAAAACCGAGAGGTTATCTATATTGATGCGCACTCCGAGAGCGGCGGCTTCCTCGATTTCCTCCAGGGAAACCCCGTTAGGGGTAAAGATGATGGACTCCGGTTTAAAGCCGGCGAGCAGTCCTAATTGCACTTCCTGTATGGATACCGTGTCCAAGCCACTGCCCAAGCTATTCATCAGCCGAAGGATGGTTAAATTGGACAAAGCCTTTGCGGCATAGTTTAATTTTAAATGTCGTACCCCACTAAAGGCGTTTGTTAATCTATTGAACTGGGAAATTATCTTTTCTGAATCGTAAACGTAAACGGGGTCTCCGTATGTTTTGGCGACTTGAAGCAAATCGGAATGTGTCATCTATATTGTCTTTGTAAGGGTTAATGTCGGATTGAAAGACATTTCCCCTTCAATTTTGTGGCAAAGCTAGGCTACTTTATGATCGTGGACAAGAAATATTTAGGAGTTATTTAAAAATACAACAATTTGTTATATTTTAAACAATATCAAGATGGAACTTACGGATATAGATAGCCCGGAAACCTTGAAAACGGAACAAATCCTATCATTTTTTAAATAAAACACCCACATTCCTAATTTTTGAACGAATCCTAGGGTAAATCCTATGGGTTTCCTACTTTTGCTAGCGAACGAATTAACATCCTATATATGAACCTTCACGAATATCAAGGAAAAGAAATATTAGCGAGTTTTGGCGTACGTATCCAAAGGGGAATCGTTGCCCACAATAAACATGAAGCCGTAGATGCGGCAAAGCAGCTCACGCAGGAAACCGGAACGGGATGGCATGTAATCAAGGCCCAGGTACACGCAGGTGGACGAGGAAAAGGTGGAGGTGTTAAATTGGCCAAGAACCTAAAGGAAGTTGAAGAAATAGCTGGAAAGATCATCGGGATGAACCTGATTACCCCCCAGACTTCCGCGGAAGGGAAAAAAGTACACCAGGTCTTGGTGGCCGAGGATGTATATTATCCCGGTAACAGTGAGACCTCAGAATTCTATATGTCCGTTTTGCTTAACAGGGGCACGGCCAGGAATATGATCATGTATTCCACGGAAGGGGGTATGGATATTGAGGAAGTTGCCGAAAAAACTCCGCACTTGATTTTTACGGAGGAAATAGATCCTGCAGCGGGATTACTGCCTTTCCAAGCTAGAAAAATTGCTTTTAACTTGGGATTGTCCGGTACGGCCTTTAAGGAAATGACCAAATTTGTAACTTCGCTCTACCGGGCGTATTCGGAGAGCGATGCCAGTTTGTTCGAGATAAATCCGGTACTAAAAACGTCGGATGACAAGATTATGGCCGTAGACGCCAAGGTATCCATTGACGATAACGCACTATATAGAAGAAAACATTATGCGGAAATGCGCGACTTGCGGGAGGAAAGTCCGGTAGAAGTAGAAGCAAGGGCAGTAGGACTAAATTATGTAGACTTGGATGGGAATGTAGGCTGCATGGTAAATGGGGCCGGATTGGCAATGGCTACCATGGATCTTATAAAAATGGCAGGTGGCGAGCCCGCAAACTTTTTGGATGTTGGAGGTACAGCCGATGCCAAGAGGGTAGAGGAGGCCTTTAGGATTATCTTAAAGGACCCCAATGTAAAGGCCATCTTGGTCAATATATTTGGTGGTATCGTCCGTTGCGATCGTGTGGCACAGGGAATCGTCGATGCCTACAAGAATATGGGAGATGCGATAAAAGTCCCAATTATTGTTCGTTTGCAGGGTACCAATGCGGAAATTGCGAAGGAGATTATAGATAATTCGGGCTTGGAGGTTCACTCGGCCATTCAATTTCAGGAAGCGGCCGACAAGGTAAAGGCACTGCTGAATTGATTTAAAATAGGTAATTGTAAAAAAAATCCTGAAGTATTTCAGGATTTTTTTTTGTTCTTATATTTTACATAACTGATGTCGGTGTCCATTTTTTTGCGCTGCTGTGCTTTGAAATCCACTGGCGGTCTTTTGCCGGGAGGGGTTCCCTTTTTAGGCATAAGGGCTTCATAGGGTTCCTTGGGGTTTTCCCTGGTCCCGCGAAGATGGATGACAAGGGCGTTCAAAAAGTTTCTCAAGACTTGGTCCCCGCACTCCATATAGTTAGGATGATCCTCTTTTCGGAAAAAGGCCCCCAGTTCGCTTTTAGAGATCTTAAAATCTACCAGTTTTAAAATTTCAACGATTTCATCGTCCCTTAGCTTCAATGCTACACGGAGCTTTTTAAGGACATCATTGTTGTTCATAGCGATTTTTGTTGCAATGTACCAAAATATTATAAAAATTTTGAATAAAGATGCAACTCATCGGAACTTTATACGAAATCAAACTTTTTGGAGTTGTTTTAAGTAGGCAATTGCCCTTGATCCGGAAAAGATGAGCACCTACGATGAAAAACTTAGTATATTGGCAGAAATGATTTCTTTTGCCAGAGTAGACAACACCCTTAAAAAAGTGGAGTATGACTTCCTATTGGGGGTCGCCGACCAATTGGGCATTGACAAGATAACGTTTGAATCCCTTTTCCATAAGGATGTCGAACGTATCTTGCCAAAATCCCAGGCCGACCGTATCCTGCAATTTCATAGGCTTGTTCTGTTGATGAACGTAGATCGGGTACAGCGGATGGCCGAGTTGAACAAATTGCACAGTATAGGGATGCGGATGGGACTTTCGCCCGCCGCCATCGATCAGGTCCTTTCCGTAATGCACCAGTACCCTGATATGTTGGTGCCACCCGAAGTTTTACTAGATATCTTCCGGGCAAGTTATAATTGATAGAACACCGCACACTACAATTGTCTTGTCTCTTGATTCTTGCATCTATTATCCATATTCTCTGATCACTGATCACTGTTCTCCTTTCATCTTTTCTCCGTCCGTCCTTTTTCCTTCCATCCTTTTGGGTTCATGAAAATGTAAGCGCCATAATGTCATGCTATTTTTGAAAATATGCGCCATATTGACATTAAAAACTACTTGGTATAGGATTTGACTAATTGTTATCAAGAATCAAAAGAATCAATTAATAACTTAAAAACTATAGCCATGAGTATTGTAAAAAGAAACAATTTGGTATTTCCTTCGTTGATGAATGATTTTTTCCGACCCGATTGGTTTGGGGGAATAGATCGTTATGACAGTAACGTGCCTGCAGTAAATATCAAGGAGAACGAGAAGGATTATGAATTGGAACTTGCTGTTCCGGGTATGAAAAAAGACGACTTTAATGTGGAGGTCGATAAGAACGTTTTGACAATTTCTGCAGAAACCAAATCCCAGGACGAGGTGTCTGAGGATAATTATACAAGACGCGAATTTGCCTTCTCATCTTTCAAAAGGGCCTTCACGTTGCCCGAAACCGTAAACGATGGCAAGATTGACGCTTCCTACAAAGATGGGGTCCTAAAATTGGTCCTTCCTAAAAAGGAAGAGGCCTTGCCAAAGCCCAAAAGGTTAATTGACATTGCGTAATCCAGCGTGAAAAATATTATGGGTCCAAACAGTGATGTACGGATTTGTAATAGTTGATTTAAATGGATGTTGTTGAATGCCCCTGCAATAGAATGTTGTAGGGGCTTCTTTTTTTAAAACAGTGGGGAAGTTGTGCTATTTGTGGATAATCGGACTTTATGAAATGAGGAGAAAGGGAGTGTTTTAAAAGTTTAGACTAATCTAAAATATTTGACTAACTAGTTTATAACCAGTTATGTACTATTGATTATGTAAATTAAAAATATAAATAGGGATTAGTAACGGGATTTGAAGATAAATCTAGCCAAATTTAGCTGATTACCGGGTATAAAAATTTTATTTTTTCATTTTAAAATTTGTATTCGGGATTGTCCAATAAAATATTTCAGGGAATGCTTTAGGTAATTAGCGCTAAGGTATATGTCGTGAGCTGGAGGGTATAGACCTATGAAAATTCTTTTTCAATTGAATTCTCGTTCCATTTTAAAAATTCGTGTTAATAAGTAAAAGACTACGATTAGTGTTTACCGGGTTGAATTGGATTTTTCCATTTTTTCTTGATATTTCTCTCCTTTATTGGAAAGATGATCCTAGGATTTCGGACGGTATTTAGAAATGGATTCTTGTTTTCTTTTGGACTTTTGGACCGTGTAAGTTTTTGTATGGATCTAAATCATTCCTGTTCTTGAAGTAGCTTGATCTCATCCCTAAGTTTTGCCGCTTGCATAAAGTCGAGATCTTTTGCCGCCTTTTCCATGGCCTTTCTTTTTTCGCGGATCAGTTTATCCTTTTGTCCTGTGGTAAGATATTCTAGGTCCCGTTCGGCTGCCCTGGCCTCCTCTTTTTCAAAATGGTAGGTAGAGACCGAATTCTTGGTAAGGGCATTATCTAAACTTTTATTGAGTGCCTTGGGGGTGATATTGTTTTCCAGATTATAGTTCGTCTGCTTTTCCCGTCGGTAGTTTGTCTCGTCGATGGTCAACTGCATGCTTTTGGTAATTTTGTCGGCATACATTATGGCCTTGCCGTTGAGATGTCTGGCCGCCCTACCCACGGTTTGGGTCAGTGATCGGGCACTCCTTAGGAAACCTTCCTTGTCCGCATCCAAAATTGCAACCAAGGACACTTCGGGTAGGTCAAGGCCTTCCCTAAGTAAATTTACGCCGATCAGTACATCAAATACCCCTTTTCTCAGGTCTTGCATAATCTCCACCCGTTCCAAGGTATCAACGTCACTGTGGATATACCTACAGCGAACATTGATTCTAGTGAGGTATTTTGCCAATTCCTCGGCCATTCTTTTGGTCAAGGTGGTCACCAGGGTACGTTCGTCCTTTTCTACCCGTATCTGAATTTCCTCCACCAAATCGTCAATTTGGTTAAGACTGGGGCGGATTTCAATTTCGGGATCTAAAAGTCCGGTAGGTCGTATAACTTGTTCCACATATATACCCTGGCTCAATTGCAACTCATAATCCGCCGGGGTAGCGCTCACGAAGATCACCTGGTTCTGCAAGGCTTCGAACTCTTCAAATTTTAAGGGCCTATTGTCCATAGCTGCAGGTAGACGGAATCCGTATTCTACCAGATTTTCCTTTCTACTTCTATCCCCGCCGTACATGGCATGCACTTGGGGAATGGTCACATGGCTTTCATCGACTATGGTCAAATAATCATTTGGAAAATAGTCCAGCAAACAGAAAGGTCGGGTTCCCGGTTCGCGACCATCCAAGTAGCGGGAATAGTTTTCAATACCGGAACAGTAACCCAGCTCCCTAATCATCTCCAAATCAAAATTGGTGCGTTCCTCCAAGCGTTTAGCCTCTAAATGTTTTCCGATTTCTTTAAAGAAGGCCACTTGTTTTACCAAATCCTCCTGAATCTGGTAAATGGCATTCTGTAGAATGTCCGGAGAGGTTACGAACATATTGGCCGGATAAATATTCAGATTTTCATAAGTATCCAGATGCTTGTTGTTCAAGGGGTCAAAGGTTTCTATTTCCTCGATTTCATCCCCAAAGAAATGAATGCGGTAAGCGTTGTCGGCATAACTGGGGAACACGTCTACCACATCGCCCTTGACCCTAAAATTCCCGTTCCTAAAATCCATTGTTGTTCTGGAATACAAGCTTTGCACCAGCTGATGTAGGAACTTGGTACGGGACAGCACCTGATCTTTTTTGATGGTAATCACGTTTTTCTGGAATTCCACGGGATTCCCGATGCCGTAAAGGCAAGAGACCGATGCTACCACCAGTACGTCCCTGCGGCCGGAAAGGAGGGAGGAGGTAGTGCTCAAACGAAGTTTTTCGATATCCTCGTTGATGGAAAGGTCTTTTTCGATATAGGTTCCCGAGGTGGGCAAGTAGGCCTCGGGCTGATAATAATCGTAATATGAAACAAAGTATTCCACCGCATTTTCCGGAAAAAATTGCTTGAATTCCGAATAGAGCTGTGCGGCCAAGGTTTTATTGTGCGCCAATACCAGCGTGGGACGTTGTACATTTTCAACCACATTGGCCACGGTAAAGGTCTTTCCAGACCCCGTCACCCCCAAGAGGGTCTGGAAACGGTCGTTGGACCCGATGCCTTCCGTCAACTGTTTGATGGCTTCGGGTTGATCCCCCGTAGGTTTAAATCCGGATACGACTTTGAATTTCATGTGGTTTTATCTACAGTTTTTAAGAGTTCACACTAGCCCGACCAGGTCATTCTGGCGGGCCATCCCGACCAGGTCATTCTGGCGGGCCATCCCGACCAGGTCATTCTGGCGGGTGTAATCCCCGTTGCCATTCAGATGACACAAAAGTGGGGTAAACAGATAGCCCTTATGGTTAAAGATAACAATATGGGTTGTCGGTTTTCAACCTATAAAATTACAAAAGTCGGGCGGTTTAAATCGAAGGTAAGACCGTAAATTTAAGGGCTTATTCGGATTACAGATCCCTCTTTTTGAGCAGGGCGTAGGATAGGCCGATGAAAATGGCGGTCCAACAAAGAGCGATCAGGATTTCATACCAATGTACATGATAGTTCAATTCCAATTTTTCCCCAACCTGCTTGGCCACGGATTGCACGGCGCCCAGTCTGGAAAACGGCTCTTTTATGAGGTTCCACATGGAGTTGAGGGGAAAAAAGTTCATTATGGCATCCGTTGTGTCCCTTTCAAAAAATTTCCAGCGGAGTATGCCCCTAACGATCAGTTCAAACACCTGCCATAAAATTAAAAATCCGAGGGCGAAAGCGGAACGTTTTACCAGTACCCCTGCAAAAAGACAAAAGGAAAAGAAAGCCACCAATTTTATAAAATAGGCCAGAAGGAATTCAAGATCTGAAAAAATAATGGAGAGTTCGGTAAAATCCGAATAGATAAGCCCCAAAATGAGGGATACGACAAATACAAATACCGTTGAAATGACCGCAAAGGTGATGGCCATTAAAAACTTGGAAAGGAGAAATTCCTTTTTTGAAAGCCCATCGATAAGGTTCTGTTTTATAGTCTTGTTACTGTATTCGTTAGACATCATGGAGACAATAACAATAGCCAGGAAGAGTTTGAAAAAGGCAGCAACAAAGGTGTTGAAATGCCAAATGTAAGGGAAGTTGAAGATGCCCTGCTCGGCCAGATGAAACTTAATGGGGCCTATATCAAACTTTATCGCAGCTATTAAAGCGATGCAGGTCAACAGTACAAAATAGGAAATAATCAATATTTTACTGGCCCTGCTGTTCCAAAGTTTTATGAATTCTATTTGTAGTAGTCGTTTCATTCCAATAGACGTTAGATTTTTAAACGTTAGAAAAAGCGGATGGGGTATGGCTTAAAGCCCTAATTTTCTTGTTTTTTTGTCAGGGTTAGGAACTGTTCCTCCAGACTTTCCTTTCGTTTGACTAGGTGGGAAAGGAATATATTATTTTCAAATAATGTTTTGTTGAGGGTTTTGGCATCTATTTCCTTCTTTGGAAAAGCGGTAATGAGGCCATTCTCTACCCTTATTTGTCCAAAATCTTCATTTTTTTCCAAGAATTTGAGTAATAAATCCTGGTTTTCAGCTTTTAATTCATAGAAACCATGGCTGGCTATCATACCATCTACCCTACCCGAATATAGCTTTTCCCCCTTTCGGAGAATGACCACATGGCTACATACCTTTTCCACTTCATCCAACAAATGTGAGGCGAGTAATATGGTTGTTCCGTTTGCGGCTATAGTTTTGATAATTTCCCGTATCTGATGTATTCCTTGGGGGTCCAATCCGTTTGTGGGCTCGTCAAGAATAAGTATTTCGGGCTCATTCAAAAGTGCCGAAGCGATGGCCAAGCGTTGTTTCATTCCCAAAGAGTAGGTTTGGAACTTGCTGTTTTTTCGATCTAAAAGGTCTACCAATTCTAGTTTCTCCTCTATTTTGGCTTCCGAAACCTCCTTAATTTTACAGACCAATTTTAGGTTCTGTACCGCAGTCATGTAGGGATAAAAGTTTGGACGTTCAATGATAGCACCTACCTTCTTTAAGGCTTGGTGGGTTGAGGTAGCCCCATCAAACCATGAAAACTCCCCATCCGTCTTGTTTACCACGTTCAATACGATGCCCAGGGTGGTGGACTTTCCGCTGCCGTTAGGTCCTAAAATGCCATAGACATTCCCCTTTTCAATGGTAAAGGATAGGTCTTTTACTGCCGTGAGGTATCCGAATTTTTTGGTGAGGTGGTTTACGGTAAGTATCGTTTCCAAAATAGAAATAGGTTTTAGGAGGATTGTGCTAACTTGACGAACAAAAGCACGATTTGTTACAACATTATAGCAAAAACTCCTTAAAAGTAAACCTTCTTTTATAAAATGGGGGTAATGGAGCCTCTAAATCAACTCTTTTTTACCCTATATGTAATTCGTCTGTTGGTGATGACACTTCGAGGGTTTTGAAGTTTGGTTACGGTAGCATCGTCAGGATCCCCATCCCCATTCGCATCGTAGTTGGTCGTGTCGTTGGGATCGTCGGAGGTGTCATAAATGACAAAGCCATTTGGAAGCTCGGCCTGTGCCGTGGCAATGTTCACCACTTGAAAGGCGCTAAGGTCGGATGCATTGATCGTATGTTTTACGGTGAAAACCACGGATGCGGCTGGGGCCAAACTAGCGACATTGGGGGGGGTAATACTGCCGAGATCCGCATTTGGATCTGTGATATTGATATTGGACAAGGTAGAAACTCCTGCATTGGTTACCGTGATTTCATAGGTGATGATTTCCCCAAGGGTATCATAAGATCCGTCAGATGCGGCCACTGCTTCTTTGGTCACCGTAATTTCGTTGTTTCCAACATTTATTATTTCGGACAAGTCGTCCGCAGTCGTATTGCTATCAGCTTGATCTTGGGTATGGCTCACTGTATTGATAAAAGAGGTAACGGGGGAATTGTAGGGTAGTTCATCTACTGTGGTCTCCAACACCATGGTAAATAAATCCCCAGCGTTTAAAGTGCCGACATACCAGTTGGGTTCGGTCCATGTTCCTACGCCCGGACTTGCATTTATCAATGTTAGACCGTTGGGAATTACATCGTTTAAGACAAAATTGGTCACTGGATCCAATCCTATGCTTTCCACGGTTATAGTGAAAATGACGGTGTCCCCCTCAAGGGCGTTGGTAATGTTCGCCTTTTTTTTGACTACGATATCAGGGTTACAATAATAAGATGCAATAGGTTGGGAATCATAGGTGCATGCCCCTTTGGTTACCCGGACATAATAATCCCCAGCATTTGTTGGGGTGTAGGTAGAGGCGGTGGCACCAGCAACCAGGGACCCGTTTTCGAACCACTGGTAGGCATCGTAATTGGCATCCACAACCTCCATAGTTGCCCCAGGGAGGCAACCGCCGCCCACGACCTGTAAGTTTACTTCCGGTACCGTATCGAAACCGGAGAAATATCCGGCAAGACCCCTATTGGCATTTGCACCGTAAAATCCGACCGCAATTGGTCCGGTGGAATGCACGCTTACATTACCGGTAAGGCCATTTATATAAAACGTTTTCCAATCGGCACTGCCTGCCACCGGGAGGGGCGCGGGCAAGGTGACCGGACCGGAACCGTCGACAACGCTGATGTTGGCATCGAGAGTGGAGGTTGAGGCTATGATAGTGATTCCCCCTGTTAAGGTGGTCCCCGCAGCATTGGTAATGTCGGGAATGTTATCCACGGTATCCGGAAGCAGGCAGTTTAAGGGTGCCACAAAGTTCAAACCAATAGTCTGTACTCCGGATGCCCCGGCCAAATTTTGGTAGGCATAGGCATCCTTGGAAGTGGTAACGAGCATATTGGCGCCCGCGGTGCTACTGGAATAATAGGTGCTTGGTACCTCAAAATATTCTCCGTTGTTGATCGTCGCTATGGGTGTTGGGGATCCATTTACAAAAATATCCGTATTGTTTTGTGTTGCTATAATAATGGGAAATTCGGTTACGGTGGTACCATTTCCCCTAACAAAGACGTATTCCTTACCAATTTTATTCTGGGGAACAGGTTGATCTATTCCCGCATCCCTGCTGCTTTTGGATGTATTTGATACTCCATAGTTTAACCCGCCATTGCTAATGGCGATGTTTTTATCCGCGGAAATACTGGCCCCGAGCCAACCGTCAATATTGGCGGTGGTCTCCCCGGTCTTGGCCTCCAGTACGAAAGATTCCCCTTTGTTAAGTACAATTTGGATCGTATTGGAAGTCACTCCGTCAGCGTCGTTCTGCAATCGAAATTCACAGTTGGGGTCGTAGCCAAATATATCTACTGTGGTGTTGTCCTCAGATGCCATGATACCCAGGGAAGTGGAAATATCCGAGGTATTGGCCCTGTTTGCTACCCCGCCCCATTTAAAAAGTTTGCCCAAAGCTTGTCTGCCCTTGCTCGTCAGTGAGGTACTCTGCGCATTGGAACTTCCCCTATAGTTTACATAAAACTTTTCTCCTGTAGCAGACTCGAACCGTAAGCCGCTGTTCGTCAATACTATTCCGGTATTGCTATTGGAAACCATGGTGATATCGTTGTCCCCGTTGGGCAGGGTATATTCCACAGGGGTGGCATTGGATAGGGACAGGGTTGCAATCGGGGTCGTGTTCGTTCCCCTATAGACGTTTACAGTAAAAGGCGTGGTTTCGGGGGTAGCAAGATAAATGGCCTGCTCTTTTACTGAAGAATTGTTGGATCCCTGTTTTAGGGGAGGTAAATAATGGAGGTCGCTCAACTGGGCATTAACGGAATATCCAAGGCATATCGTAAATAAAACAATGAACCAAGTAAACTTCCTAGGCCTTAGTATTAAATTGCTCACAACCATTATGAATTATATAGAAAGATAATTTGACAAATTAAAACGGTTAATGCTGAAACAGGAAATATATGTTGTAAACCTTTTATTTAAAGTGGTCAATCGACGAAATACATGTTCCAAAATTGGGTTGCCATCAATTTTTTATCGATATTGGAAATGTACTTGTTCAATATGGATCTTAGGATTGTTGTATCTTTCCTTTTCCCGATTTATAGAACACGGGCAAAATTGGTTAATTTGTAGTAAAATTTGGATTTTATGTTGGAGGAAAAATTAATTTCCAAAAAAAAACCGGCGTACCCTGTTTGCAAACAATTGGACGCTTATTTGGAACATTATAGCAGAAAGATTGAAATCCCCGTATTTTATGAGGATCTATTGCGGTTTTCCGGTTCGGTGGTCGTTTACGATTCCCATGATGAGGACACCCTTTGGATCAGGGTGTACTATTCCGATGCAGACAGGGCTGAGCTGGATATGAGCCTTAAGAAGGTTTATTCTATCCTGCATTCCGACGGTAGCGATAGCATTATTTCGTACCTAAATGTCGATGCTGTAGACTATTGTACCTTTGGAAATTCCAAGCCCTTTAGGATAAAGATCAGGAATATTCTCAATGATAACTTTACTTATTTTTATATAAAGAAGACAGATGCCTCAAGGGTTTATGGCCTGGAACTGGAGCATATGCTCTCCCCCTATAACCTTAACTTTTTGGTTTATAAGGACACATTGATCGAGGAACATATAGCTGGTATTCCGGGCGATATTTTTATAAAGGAATTTTTGCCAAAATGCTCGGAGTCCGAAAAGGCCCAGTTGGCCAAGGAATTTGTAAAATTCAACGAGCGATGTATGATACGTCTCTTGGGCGATATGCGCTCGTACAACTATGTAATCGTTCCAACCCACGATTTTGACCATGTGGTCTATAAAATTAGGGCTATCGATTTTGATCAGCAGAGTTATGAGGGCAAGTTAAACGTGTACCGCCCTCAATTTTTTAAAGAAAATTTTATGATGGTCGAACTGGTAAGGAACAAGTTACAGCGCAATTCGGTGGACCAGTACAAAGTGGAAGAGCGCTCCATCGTGGCAAAACGAATACTAAGTTATGAGGATCGTATAGAGGAATTGGTCGATATTTGTCGAGAAGACCATGTATCGATTCCCGAAAATGTGGCTTTGCTCAAAATGCAGATCTATGACCTTACCTTGGACCTAAACTTTAAGAAATGCAATACCATGGGCCAAATACTCACCTTGGCCCTGGATTTTGTAAAAAGAAACTACGAGAACATAAGTATGAAGCAAATTATTGAGAACAAGATAAAAATTCAGTAAAATCACATGGTCTCAATTCCTAGCTAGCTTTATACGAACTGATCGCAGTTATATCACCCTGATATTGGCCTTTAAGCCTTCCATGATCCCTAAGATATTGGTCACGGTTTCATGGAGATAATGGGTGACAAGATCATGGGGAATCCGGATAGTGGTAAAACCATTTTTAAAGGAGTGCATGGTCTCCTCCAAAAGATTGATAGCCTTATCGTGGGTTATCATTTGATATTCCG
>SWCD01004516.1_pt1 | contig 49832 bp, 33 predicted proteins | sample 4693011 | NCBI WGS metagenome assembly SWCD01 (sample SAMN10267278, study PRJNA491770) | bioreactor metagenome | isolation source: DHS bioreactor inoculated with marine | place: Japan: Omine Ridge, Nankai Trough
AATCAGAACTACCCTAACCCATTCAACCCGACTACCACTGTTAGCTTCACGGTACCGGTTACTACTGATTGGAATGTGTCCATTTACAATGTAAAAGGACAGATTGTACATCAGGAAAGTGGCCATACCGAAGCTGGTGAAGTTCGCTTTGACTGGGATGCTTCCAACCTCGGAAGTGGTGTCTTCTTCTACCGCTTAAATGCCGGAGATTTCACCGACGTCAAGAAGATGGTACTGGTCAAATAATATCGACCTTTTACTATAGATCTGACAAAAAGCCCCCGTCTAATCACGGGGGCTTTCTTTATTCAAAATGTATTATCCTTAGCAAAAACAGATAAAATAATATCGAAAAATATTACTCACCAAAGAGAACAGGCTGAAGAGTCAGATTTTTCAGTATATCAATAATTGTATCAGGTTCAAATGGTTTGTGAAGAAAACCATCAGCTTGATTGGTTGCTTCCAGGTGCTCATCAAGAAAAAATCCTGTTATCAAAATAGTTGGAAGGTCAGGATATTTTTCCTTTATGCTTTTCATTAGAGCAATCCCATTCATTCCAGGCATTTTAATATCGGCAATTACAGCGTCTACCATTCCATTCTCTAATTCTTTGAGAGCTTGTTCTCCCCCCTCAACAGCAGTCGGAATGTAACCATTATAGCTCAATGTTTCGGTCAGCATATTTCGGAAGAGATCATCATCATCAACAACCATTACTTTTTTAATAGGATCAGAAATACGATCTGTCTTTCCTCTAAGAGCTTCCTCGATTAATTGTTCCATATGAGATATTCTAAAAGGTTTAGCTAAAAATCCATCTGGAGAAGCGCGACCGATAACCTCAGGCGAAGCTACTCCGGTAATAAATAGGACAGGTAATTCAGGATAATATCTACGAACCTTTTTTAACAACGAGATCCCATCAATATTGGGCATTTTAATATCAGAAATCATGAGGTCGTATTTTGAACTCTTCAATTTATCAAGGGCATCAATACCATCAATCGCAGAATCAGAACTATATCCAATCGAATTGAGAGTATCCATCAGGAGTTCCCGCAAGGTAGGATCATCATCGACAACTAATATTTTTACTCCAGGAAGTACCATTTTTGTATCAACCCCTTATTATTTTTAGCAGCAAGCTAACTTTTTCATCAAGGATAGATTTATTATCTGCTTCGACATTAAGACGAAGTAAAGGCTCTGTATTTGAAGGTCGCAAGTTGAACCAGAAATTTCCAGCATACACGGTAAGACCGTCAATTGTATCCTGCTCCTCATTTTTAAAAGCGTCGCTGACTTTTGCAATAGTATCTTCGACAGATTTAACTTTGCTATTAACTTCACCTGAACGAACATACGGATCTATTTCAGCAATCATCTCATGAAGAGGGCGATTTTCAATTGATAACAATTCAAGACAGACCAAAAATGCAATAAGACCTGAATCTGCAAACCAGTTATCTCGAAAATAAAAATGTCCAGAGTGCTCACCACCAAAAATGGCATTGTGCTTTTTCATTAAAGGTTTTATCAGGGCATGACCTACCCTGGTACGGATAGGAACGCCGCCATTTTTCTTAACAGATTCCGGAACAGCATTTGAACATATCAAATTATAAAGGATTGTTTCCCCGTTATTTTTTGACAGGAGCGATTTGGAAACTAATGCAGTTACCATATCTCCTCCAACCTGACGACCCATTTTATCCATTAAAAACATTCGATCAGCATCACCATCAAAAGCAACTCCAAAATCAGCATTGGTCTCTTTAATCTTTTTTTGAAGATCAACAAGATTTTCAAGTTCAATAGGAGATGCCGGATGATTCGGAAAGGTTCCATCAAGATCAAAAAATAATTCAGTAACATTGATTGGTAATTTTTTTAGCACTGGTGGAAGGGTTGCACCAGCCATACCATTTCCAGCATCAATTACAATGTTATAAGGTTTGATCTTGTCTATTTCAATAAATGATAAACAATGTTCAGCATAATCTTTGGCAATATCCTTTCGGATTATCATTCCTTGTGCAGAAGATTTGGGATAACCATTATCTTCCAATATTTTTTTGAGTACATTATTGAGTCCATCCTGGCCTGAAAGAGGTTCAGCATTTTCACGGCAGACTTTGAAACCATTATATTGTTTGGGATTATGGCTGGCAGTAATCATTATGCCACCGTCATAACTGAATTTGCCAACAGCAAAATAGAGTCCGTCGGTAGAAACTAATCCCAAATCAATAACATCAACGCCCTTGTCATTAATTCCATGAGCTATGCTATCGAACAAATCATTGGAGGATTCCCTCATATCTCTACCGACAGCAATAGATTTTGCTTTGAGAACATCAGCAATCATATAGCCAATTTTATAAGCTAAATCAGAATTTAACTGATCAGGATAAGTACCTCGAATATCGTAGGCTTTGAAAATCGAAGAATCTAAATTCATAGTCACCTCATATTATAACAAAAAATAAGAATTGTTGAGTACCCGGTCAAACATAATATTAGTGTTAAAATGTGAATAAGGAGGTTAATTACTCTTGCGTTTTAAAAAAAATTGAGTATAATATCCAGCCAAAGCGATTACGTCAGTAATGGGTGATTAGCTCAGCTGGTTAGAGCACCTGCTTTACACGCAGGGGGTCACTGGTTCGAATCCAGTATCGCCCAAATGTTTGGGACCCTTGCGATCGTAGTTGCAGACATAGACATTAACTGTCGATATAGATTTTATAGCCGGGGTTGTAGTTCAGCTGGTTAGAACGCCTGCCTGTCACGCAGGAGGCCGCGAGTTCGAGTCTCGTCAACCCCGCTTATTATTAGATTCAATGCCTTTAGCGAATATGCTGAAGGCTTTATTGTATGTGGGATAAAGAGTTCCGTCTTTTAAAACGCAGTTCGATAGTGTCGATTTTATTAAATTTCGTTTTTGCAGTGGATTTGCCCTAAGATAAAGTGACTCAGCCTGATAACTGAGTTCTATAGTTTTCATTGCAATGTCAAAATTATCATCAATTGATTCATCTAAATTTTGTAATTGATAATTTATAGCATACAATTGTTTTTGATAATCATTAACTACAGAATTAAAAAAGTCATGTGATATTAAGCCATCCATTTTATCATTATATGACTTTTTCATGTAGTTCTCGATTTTATCTTTTTCTAATTCCAGTCTTTCACGTTTTCCCGCTCTATTAATTTTTCTATTCTTATGATCACTCTCTAAACATGCCTTAAAGAAATCATAATACTCAATTGGTAAAGAAACTTTACCTATAATTCCAGAAAACATAGAATCAATTTTGGACTCAGGTACATATTCTAATTTATGATTACTGCCGTATGCGGTACAATGATAATATGTGTATTTATTCTTTTTTATTTGCGCTGTAATTGTATTATCACATATACCACAAGTCATCAATCTTCTAAAAGTAAAATTCTTCTTTGAAAGTTTTCCACTTGAACGATTCCTAAAAACATCCTGAACTTTTTCATATAATTGGTGGTCGATTATTTGTGGATGATCACCTTGATACAATTTTTTCTTCCATAAGAATTTACCGGTATAGAATACACGTTTCAATATTCGATCAATTTCAGCTTTGACAAGATACCTACCTGATTTAGTATACGTCAGGTTAACGATTTTTGAATATTTTAAAACGTCTGACAATGAGTGATCGCCATCAGAATACTTTTCAAATAAACATCTGATTTTATCTGATCTTTCAGGATCAATATCAAGTTGCTTAGTATATATATTCCTTAAATAACCTATTGGAATTGGACCACCAGGATATTTTCCCTGCCTTGCTTTTTGATCCATTCCTTTTTTAACTTCCTGAGATAAATTATTCAAATAGAATCTAGCTTGTGCAGTTTCTATATCATGCACAAATTTATCAGACGGCTTTGAATCATTACTAATGATCCTGTTGTCTTTAACGAAATGTATTTCAACATTAAGTTCATCAATAATAACTTGATCTTTAAAATTCCTATACAAACGATCTGTTTTTTCTACTAAGATAATACCTACAGATTTATCGGTCTTTATCAGATTAACCATTTCAGAAAATGCTTTTCTGCCTGCCTTCCCTGCTGACTCAGTGTCTTTAAATTCCTGAACCACTCTAAGACTATGATTTTCAGCATATTCTTTTAGAATGCGAAGCTGAGCAGGAATAGAATACCCCTCACGTTCCTGATCTTTGGTTGATACTCTTGAATAGATGATAGCTTTTTTCATATAATTAATTTATTTATTAATATGATCAACGTCAATTTAAAGTTTAAAATCTAATCCATAAAGCTGAAGTGCTTTTCTAACCTCATTTTCATTGTAATAATACCACTCATTAACTGGATTTCGATAGCTAGGAATTTGCTTATCCCTTGCCCATTTTCGTAAAGTCTTAGGATCAACTCCTAACTTTTTTGCCATTTTCCCATTTGATATTAAATTATTAAAATCATATCTCATTTATTTCCTCACTTTCCCTACCTTACTTAGTTAAATTTGCAAACTCTAATTAATAATTTTATTTAGATCACTAAATTTGATAACATCTTTAGATAATTCAAATTCATTGGTTATCTTATGTAACTCAAGCTTCCCAGAGCAATAATAGCATGGATATGGTTTTTTTTTAAGAAGAGGATAATTATAGAAAATACCATAAGTGTGTATTCTTCTAACTCCCATTAGTGATATAAGATAATCTGCAACAAATTTTGGATCATTACTTTTAGGAGGTTTATGAATATATTTCAGTAAGTAATTCAGATATTTTATTGGACTTCTGGTTTCCCTGATATCAACAACCTTACTATCTTTTGTAATTTTCTCCCACTCTTTTGATATTTTAGATTGAGGAATAAAATACCCATAGACAATTGCATGAATATGAATATTATAACCATCACCTATTTCTATTACTGCAAATCCCCCACATCCATATTTCTTAGGATAAAATTTATTTATTAATTTTCTAAATGCCTTAAATAGTGATTTATAATCTTTCTCTGTTGGAAATGTTTTATTTTTAACTTTTTTAGTTACAGTTAAAAACATAAGTCTTTTTCTTTTTGTAGGTGTTAATAGTTTAATTAAATCAATTTGTTTTTCTCGTACTCTATAAGTATATTTTAGTGAACATTCAGGGCATATCCTTGATTCACATCGGTTGGGGCCAGTAAATGATTTTTCGCAATCATCACATTTAAAAACCAGATATTTCGTTCCACAACTTTCATATCTAAATGCTAACTTTCTAATTTTTACTCTTTTGGGATCGTTGGGATTTAATTTATGTGCTTCTTCTATTATCCTATTAAAAACTTGTTCACGAAAAGTTATATTTTCTGAATCATATCGTACAGATGGCCTTGCATTTACTGATTTATTTCCACTTTTCATCATAGAACTATCCATAATAGAACACTTATTTGTAATAATACAAGTTAACTAGGCGAACCTTCGGTTCGTCAGGGCAGGTAAAACCTGCCCGCAAGAAGCAAGAAGACAAGAAGCACTCACTGCTTCGCAGACAACTTCTAACACTGCCCCCAAGCAACACCCTACGGGCGTTACTTGGTTCCGGCAGTGAATGGCTCCGATAGCCCCCATAAATGGGGGCAAATGCTATCGTATGCCGTCCTAGAAGGGAGTTGTCAAACCTCCTAGGTGTAATATGTACCTTTCTATTTGATCGCATTCCTATATTCCGTTAGTATTTGATTCTTCATGTAATCCTCAACACGTTTATTCATGTGTAGCAGATTCATATACTTTGTTTGTAGCATTTGGGTATACTGAACTTGAGGAAATGCAACAAACGGCTTTTTATCCCCTTGAAGGATTTTAAAACGTTTAATTGTAATCTCACCAAATTTTACACGTATAGTAACATCCGCAAACGCTTTCAGATCTTCATCCCCTTTATATCGCCTGATAACTATTTTAATTCCTCTTGTTCTCATCATTCTCCCTCAAATCGTCATATATTGATATCAAAGCTTTGCTATAATTTCTAACACACTCAATTATTTCAACTGCATCAGAATTAGTTATTTTCTCTTCTGAATAGGGTTGAGTTAAATCTATTGTTTTTGAGATTAATTTTGTTTGAGGATTTGTTTTATCAATTGTATAATTCATAACAATCAATTAAAACAAATGGAATGCTTATTTCAGGACAAAGAGAGCTACCTTTTTCGTCCTACTTTGCTGTATTTCGTTAAACCAATGCGATTTGCAAATTTTCTGAAGGCCTCAGGGCTTTCTTTATATAAATCATATCTCAATATATTTAATTGATCTAAAAGATTGGGATAACTTAACTTCTTTCCACCTAAATACCATAGTAATATAGTGGCTAATCCAAAGATAGAAGAATGCATATCATATCGAAATCCCTCAACTTTTATTGAATTTGATAATTTGCTAAAAAATTTATCTCCATCAAAAAACTCAGCTTCCTTTATAATTTGAGCAGCCCAATTTGCCCTAAGAAATGATTTATCAATTTCAATAAGCTTAAAATACGACTTATTTTGTAATTGCGATTTACGTTTAGTATTTTTTAAATTAACATTAAAATTAGAAGCACTTAAAACCAATTCACTTATAGAGGTTTTATGTATTACCTGACAATACAATTCAGGTATTGTATTAATTAATCTCTGCCTAGCCTTAATAAGTTTTTCTTTATTCAATGAAGTAAATATTACCCGTCCATCCACATCTTTATGATAAATAATTGGGATGTCACTTAACTCAACTCTAGCCCATTCATGTAGCCATTTTAAAGCATCTTGTCCTTTTGGAATAACAAACATACTATTTCTTTTCTTGAGACTAAAATATCTCTCATAATGTTGTAGGTGAATATTTCCCTTTATTTGTGGAAATGAACTAACAATATATTTCATTATTTTATTATGAGTATTGATTGCTTTTTGTGAAATAGTTCTGGTCATAATTATCTTTTCATCTTGCAAAATTGCAAACCATTCAACTTATTATTGTTTATTATTTTACTTCAACATTCTAGTCAATTATCATTAATACTTTAGCTTTAGTAAATATTAATTAATATGATTGCTTCTTTATAAATGAGTTATTGAAAAAATGGAGAATACTTAAAACATTTTAATTAGTCCTGTTTGCTGTTTGCGGTGTTACGATGTTGACATAGTTAAATAATAAATCTACGCATTTTCTCAATATATGGAAGTGGTGGTAAATCGAGCTCTTTTGATAATTCATCTAAAGTTATTACCTTTCCATCTTTAAACATAGCATCACCCCTTACAATAAACTTTATCACTTTACTCAATGAAGTTGGAAGCTTTTCTGGGAATTTTATACATTTACTTAAGTATTCAGTATCACCACTTTGAGGTATATCTGCAAGATGGCGTGAGTATGCTAACCAAAACTTATGAACACTACTATCAATTGTTTTTTGATATTCTAATAGGCTATTATGATCAGTATCAATTTTATGGTATATACGAGAGGCTTTAGAGAATAATTTCAACAAATGATCATCTGGTTGATAATCACATATTGCCAAAAGAGGTAATAATATATTCCTACCACGAATCAAATAATCTGTTAAGATTAAATCTTTACACCTATCTCCTACATTAATATTTGAACAAAATTCACTATCTTCAATATCTAGATTAAAAAGGGAATAAAAATTATTTGCTGTTTTTGATTCAGCTATTTTACATACTAATTTTCTACCCTCTCTACAACCAAAGCATTGAAAAATGTTAGAGAATATGTGTTTCACTAATCCAGGTGAGTAATTATTATTAAAATCACCTGCAAATGTAAATGCCATAATCTTACGAATATGTTCTAATGATAGTAATTTTGAATTAACTGTATCTTTCTCATGTCTTAAACTAATAAAATCTTCTGATGAAATTGAATCATATATTCTCTTTTCAACTTCAATACAGTTTATATTAGTTCTACTATTAAAGATAATCGAGTAATATGATTTTATATCTTCATAATCAAAATCATAGTTAATAAAATTTTGAATTAATAATCCAGCTAGACATCTGTAGCTTGGCCATATCAACAAAAATTTAAAACCCTCCCAATTTTCAATAAAAGGATTAGCTACTAAAAATATTTTGTTTATAGAAATATCATTTTTAGTTAATTTTCTAACAGGATATTTTACTTTCTTAAGTTTTCTTTCATTTCCTCTATAAACACTGTGATCCTCATAGTATTTATCAAATACATTTGTCAAATAATATTTATTACTTCCTTTCATAGGTTTTTTTAATTCCACTGATAATGCAATTGATATCCATCTATTAAACCTAGTCCATGCTGTCCATGAAAGTGAAGAATTAAGACTTTCAAATAACAATTTTATCTTTTCTTTTCTTTGATTTTGCTTGCATGCAGTCCATGCAATTGCGCTTTGTTCGTATCCAAATAAAAATGATATTTTAAGTAGATCTGAAAATTGTATTAACCACTTCTCAAATTCAATACTAGTTCCTAATCCATCAGCAAATGAACATCCGAACAAACATACTAACGAATTATTTCTATCCATATTCTTGATCAATATTGATAATCTTTCTGGATTTTGAGACTCTAACAAGGCAGACCATAATCTTAAAGTTTCCCACCATCCAAACATTCTAGACTTTTCTACAAACATATCTAGTCTATTTGAATCTCCTTCAATTGTTACATTTAAATGCCACGCACATAAATATTCTTGAAAACTTAGATGTGAAAATGAAAGTGTTCCGTCTGCTCTATTTACAATAACTCCAGCTCTTTCAGTCAACCACACTAAAAAGCCATTGCGATTCTTAGTATCCCATTCTTTAGGAGTAAAATCCAGGAAACTATCCCAATCCACAATTATAGCACTTCGATTATTTGCACTTTCATCTATACTGTTTTCCTGTAGATTTCTTACTTTATCAGTAACTCTACATTGTAATCTATATGCAATTGAAGCTAACACACGAAATCTTTCTTCACCATTTTCTGGACGCCATTGATATGATGATAATTGAACTCCTTCCTCCTGGTATCTATCAGGTAGAGCAGTCAGTAGATTTTCTATGCATTTACCATATAGTTGATGTCTTTTATCAGGCAAAGGACTAGATCGACTAATTAATAACATCATTGTTAGCAACAAAGCAGTTCTTGCTAGTACTCTTGCTTCATCAGATCTCTTTAATGCAGAAATAAATGAACTCTGAAGTTCTTTGCTTGAGATTGAATCCTTCCTATAGCATATGGTAAAGAAATTTTCAGCAAATTTTTCAATATCATTGTCAGAAAATGGCTGTATATCATATACCTTAAATCCCTCACTACCAGATGGACGACTATCTCCATATGGTCGACTTGAAACTACAACTAAAATATTTGGATAACTTTTCATAAATCCAAGTAATTTTGCCCTTAATTCCTCACCTAGCTCACCTAATTCATCCCATCCATCCACAAAAAGAATAGGTTTAGGTCCTTTTTGCTGACTGATATAAGATTGAAAATCACTCTTCCAACCAGATCCGATATTCTCGCTTATCCAATTGTTTAAATAATAGTCCAAAGATCGACGATTTCCTCTTGCCTTTAAATCGTACCACTCTTTAACCAATTTTCTTAATTCAATCATTATTGGTAAAGCATTTTTATTTTTTAATAATTGTCGAAATGTCCACCTCATCCAAGTTGTTTTACCTGATCCAGCAGCACCTCTTATCACAATAGGATTTTTTCTTTGAATCAGTGATCTTGGAGTTAACATTTTACCCTTATTTGTGTTATTAAGATTATATCCTTCTGCAAGACGTATCGGTTGATACATGTCATCTAGATTTGCTTCAATTGGACGAGATGATCCCCCTACTTGCGTAACACCTACATTGCGGAGATCCCATCTTAAATAAATACTGCATAACCTCTTCCGGTATTCATCAATGAAAAGAGATTGTTGAGGTTTACTAATTTTTCTATCAATTTTCATACTATGATTTTTGAAAAAATCTGGTATATAACAATCCTGTTTGTATCCCATCGACATTACTGGATCAGAAACAAAATCTCCAAGTTCCACTATACCATCCGCCTTAGCTAAGGGATTATACACTAAAAACCATGATTGAAGTTTATTCAGAGAAGTATCAATCTCAATAAATTGAATTTCATTTGGTTGAAGGTGAGGTAACTTTTCTGGATCCAATCCTAAACTTCCAGCTGATAACACATGAGTAAAACCATTCTTACCTTTTTTCCACGGCCATATTTCTTGAGAGTGTTTATGATGGTGACCATGGAAAATAATTTGTACATTTAATTCTTCACATATTCTTTTTATGTATTCATTGCCTACTAATCCATTACAATCGGCAGAAAAAAGGGTAGCCAACTTTGAGTCAAGTAGATTATTACTTTTGGCTGATTTTAACTTATCAATCCAACATGATACATCATTTTCAATTGATACAATTGGATTGTGATGAATCAAAATAAATTTCAAATACTTTTTATATGAGGTCAAATTCCAATGGTCTAACAAACACTGAGCCTGATCTCTGCTAATGAATCCATAATGATCATCAATTTTATGAGACTCTTTTTCACATGAATTTAGGAGACCGAAAGAAAGATATAAATCTTCAAAATTGATTACTGATACACCATGATCAAGTTTTTCTTCAATACTATAATGAAAATCACTTATGAATTCTTCTTTAAAATTTATAAAATTGTTAAATTTTACTTTATCTGTATTGATTCTTAATACCTCTTCACTAAATCCAAATTCTTCATGATCAGCTTCTATTCGTTTACATGCTGGCCATGAAACATCATGATTTCCTGGGATAATTATAAATCGTTCTCTTTCTATACCTAACTCACCTGATAAACTTTCACAGAACAATAATGATTGTTTAAATTCAGGTGGCTTTGCTGATTCTGTAATATCACCTGTAATAATAATAAAATCTGGTTTTGTAGATACCTCTCTTTTCAACAATTCACCCTTGAGAGCTTTGCCAAATTGTAATCCTAATTTGTAAGGATCTAATCCATTAAACCTGCTAAAATCTCCAAAGTGTAAATCTGACATATGTATAAAAGTTATTTTTTTATGCATAATCTCCCCAATAAAAACATTTCATAATTGTATTTAATCCATTGTTTTCAATTTAATATAATATTAAAATTTTACTAAATTCAACTACACACAATTGTTATCCCATAATAAATATGATAATAATAATTATTTAGATAGTCAATATGTACTAAATTATTCATTTTAACCTAATTTGTATTTTTTGTTGTCAAATAATAGTCATGATGTAAATTAGATGATTAACATTTTAGTAATTCATTTTAAGTTTATATAGTGATCATTTATGACTAATGAAATCATCTCATATCAAGAAATGTGCCATAGAGAAGGCATGAGTCTACAACGTGGCATGAATTTCAATATCAGAGGTGTAAATTATTCTGTTATTTTAATGTCAATTCGTAAAAATGCTCCTTATTCTGACAGTATTGAGGATAATGGTACAACTCTTATTTATGAAGGACATGATGTTCCAAAATCAATTAATCCATACCCTAAATTAGTAGATCAAGTGGAATTTACACCAAGTGGAAAACTAACTGAAAATGGTAAATTCAACAAAGCTGCTCAAGAATTCAAAAATAATAGTATGCCACCAAAAAGAGTGCGAGTTTATGAAAAAATAAAATCAGGGATTTGGTCATATAATGGTACCTTCAATCTTATAGATTCATGGATTGAAGATTCAGATAACAGAAAAGTATTTAAATTTAAATTAATTGCCACAGATGAAAATAAAACTTCTAACACTACGCATGAAATCACAATTGAACATACAAGGCTTATACCTTCATCAGTAAAACGTGAAGTATTCAAAAGAGATAAAGGTATATGTGTCAAATGTGGGACTAATGAGAATCTACACTTTGATCACATAATTCCCTTTTCCAAAGGTGGTGCTTCTGATACACCTGAAAATATTCAATTGTTATGTGGTAAACATAATTTAGAAAAAAGGGATAAGATTGAATAAAATGAATAAACTATTTACAAACACAATTAAATACTATCTGATGGGAATTAATAAATATCTACCTCACTTAGAAGAATTATTAGAAAAAAATCTAGGGGATAAAGATGTTTTCAATAATCTAAATGAAATTATAGGAATGTATAAGGATGTTGCTAATAAAATTGAAGAACTTAACTTAAATATAGATGATCCCAACAGATTTTATGATGGTGAACCAGATATGATTTCAATGGATTTAAACGATAAAAATATTGAACATTTTTCAAAAATGGTTTTACGAATGTTAAATGATTGGAGTTTTGAAAAAGAATATTTAGATAATAAAGATTATAAAACTAGAGAAGACAAAATTAACATAAACAGGTTAAAACAGTTAATATGGCCACTTGAAGCACAAATCAACAATACTAGTATGATGTTTTCAAAGTATAAAGATGATGAGGTACTTATATTTTCAGGAGAAAATACTTTACACAAAGAGGAAAGAACCATCGAAAATGAGTCTAAACTTAATCGCTTAAAATTATTTAGTGATTATAGCTTACACCCAATTATTAACAGAGTAGCATATGGACAATTTATCGATGGGTATTATAAGGAAGCAATCTTAAACTCATTTATTGAAGTTATCGATCAAGTAAAAAAGAAATCTGGAAATCCTAAGAAACAACGTGGGAGTCGTTCAGAAGTTGAATTAGATGGTGAAGAATTAATGCAAAAAGTATTTGGATGCGAAAACCAAGAGCCAATAATCAAGTTTAATGACCTGATGAGTTCATTAGATAAATCTGAACAACGAGGTATAATGAACTTATTCAAAGGAATTGTTGGAATTAGGAATAAAAAAGCTCACCTAAACTTTATTCAACCAGATCCTACAAAAACGATGGAGTACTTAGCATTTGCAAGTCTTTTAATTAGATTATTAAATGGTTATTCAGAAAGAACTTTATGAATTTGCATTTCTTAATTAATAATGCAATTGAGGGATAAAAGATGAAAGAGTATGTAAAATCAGCAAAAAAAGCACATTTTGTCTTGTTGGTGTTAACCTCTCTATGCTTGTTCTCTATTTGGGACTATATTGAATATAATTATTCATCCGAAGACAGAACGGTACTTGAAGATAAAACAAAAGAATTACATGCATTACAAGAAATCCATGTAGAACTTTATTCGTATTTTTTGGAATTTAAGAACACAAGAAATCCATTAAGTTATTTTAATAATAAATATAAAAATACAGAAAGCTATATTTCAAGAAATTATATTATGAATCCATATGATACAACTCGATTTTTTAATTCGGATATTATTACTATAACATTTGTTGATCTAAAAGAATATTATTCTGACATTGACAAACTTATAGATATAGATTTAGCAAATTTTGATTCTTTAAATACTAATTTGTATCAATTACTAGCACGTCTTCAAATATGTAATTCAATAACTGACACACTAGAAACTTATAGGGTTTCAGAACCACTTAATTATCGTACGAAACTGATTTCACAGTTATTTTCAGGAATCAATTATGGAATAAATACAGGATCTCTAGAATCAGGTGATCTAGTTACATCTGATGCATTTGAAGTAAACAAGCGAATAGAAATTTTAAAAAGTCAAGTTGATTTCCTCAAAGACAAACTAAGTAATACTAGTAATTCTGAGTACATAATACCTGGAATTGGTTTCTCAATTACACCGGTTATTTTTCCAATATGTTTCTTGATTCTGAGTATCTTGATAAGTACATATGTTGAACAAATATTGAAAACCATTGAGAACTCTAAAGGAACCTTAATTGTAGATGATCTATGTTGGATTGTTTTCACAAAACCCGGTTGGATTTGGTTTCCGAGAATATACCTTTGGATACACTTTGTAATCGGATACTTTACGCTTATTGTAATGTTTTATTTTCCCATTCCCTTATTTAAATTAACTTCAGGAAGATTCCAGACTCTAGTAGTAATATTTGGTATTATATATTTTTTACTTTCTATTTTAATCTCATTTCGTCAGTACGATTTTATTTTTAATATACGAGCTAGGATTATTAGCAACAATGGAGATCCTGTGAGATCCCCATCAACTGAAGATACTTTATAATCATGTAATTATAAATGTAAAATCATTTACCTGCTATAAATTAATAAAAGTACCAATTATTGTTTTAACAAGTTATGCTAAATAATTTTCTATACTCGTCCCAGCAATCCCGCTTACATCTAATCCTATACTACACTATGACTTACAGTTACACCCTAAATTTACTTTCGAACTTTTATTTGTATAATTTTTTAAATCTTTCACCTTCTCAAGTTAATGCTCTACTATTTTAGTTTCTTTTGTGGTTCAAATAATCTATCTTTTAAAGCAAAAATTGCTTCTGAAATGAATTAGTAGGAAATACTTCCTATGGTGGTAAACGGATTTGATGATGATCAAACAAGATCATTTATAAACTTAGCTGCCGGTACAAAAGTCTCGCATTACAAGATCATCTCCAAAATTGGTGCCGGAGGAATGGGTGAAGTCTATCTTGCTGAGGATTCTCAGTTAGATCGTAAAGTCGCTCTAAAGTTCCTTCCCCCCCATCTCTCACAGGACGAAGCCAGCAGGGCTCGGTTCACCCGTGAAGCCAAAGCAGCAGCCAAGCTCGACCATCCTAATATTGTCCCAGTTTATGAAGTTGGCGAGTGTAACGGGCAGCCATTCTTTGCGATGGCTCACATTGAGGGCAAGTCTCTTCGGGAGGTAATAAAAGAAGGCAAGCTCTCTATATCTAAAACAATTGAACTGACTATGCAGATATGCGAAGGGCTGAATGAAGCTCATAATGCAGACGTGATACACAGAGATATTAAGCCGGGCAACATAATCATCGACAGTAAAGGCAAACCACGCATTTTGGATTTTGGTCTGGCGACAGTTGCCGGTGAAGAGAAGCTCACTAAGACCGGCTCGACATTGGGCACAATCAGTTACATGTCACCGGAGCAGATTGAAGGGAAGCAGGTTGATCACCGCTCTGATCTGTTCTCAGTCGGAGTAATCTTGTATGAGATGCTAACTGGACGCCGACCGTTCAAGGGTGAAAACGATGCGGCTATTATTAAGGCTATCATTGATGATACTCCGGAGCCAATCTCCAGATACAAATCTGGTGTGTCAGGCGAACTTCAGCAGGTTGTCAACAAAGTTCTGACCAGAGATCCTCGATTACGATACCAGCACTCCGATGATCTACTTGCCGACTTAAGAAGGGAACGTGAACTACTATCAGACCCCAGTTATATCCCTGGTATTGTTCATATAGTAAAGGCAGGGCAAAACCAATGGGCATATATTATCGCCACCCTGGTAGTTATTGTCTGTGCTGTTATAATCTATATGACATTCTTCACAGATAAAACGAAACCTCTTGTCGTGGCGAGCCAGCACCAAGTTACTTTCTATGGCGATGTAGATTTACTGGATATTTCACTGGACGGATCTTATTTTATCTATACCAGGCAATTTGATACCAATCAAATACTTTACATACAGGATTTTTCTGGTGGAGAGGCAATTAAGCTTCTTACTTGGGATTTCTTTTCGATCCTGAGATTATCACCTGATGGCACCGAGATAGCGGTTTCGGGTTTTCCTGATTATTTTGGTTCTAATCAGGGGACCTACATACTACCAAGATTGGGCGGCTCCACTCGAAAAGTTCATTCTGGTATGTGCGCAGAACTTCGTATTGACTGGTCTCCGATATCCCCTCATTTGGCTATTCAGGAATCGTGTACCAAGTCCTACAAAGATTCCATAGTGATTATAAACGTGGAAAGTGGTGAGGTAGATCATATACCTATAAATATCCCTTTCAAGTGGGCGTGGAGCCTTTGCTGGATCAATAGTGGAGAAGGATTCTTGTTCGCTCCTGAATCGGCCAGTGAAATTTCACTATGGACTATCGACTTTGAGGGTGGTTCCCCAGCCAAAATAATGGATGGTAAAGTTAGAAATCTCCGCCGGTCGAGCAGATCGGATCGTTTTTACTGCCTTTATGACGGTGATTTATTAAAACTACCATTCGATGTGTCAAGCAGAACAATAAGGGGGGATTCCGTTACATTACTGGCTGATCAGCAGATGGTTCGCTTTTCAGTTTCAGCTGATGACCAGAAATTGCTTTACAATAAGCAGTCTGTATCGTCAAATCTCTGGTTGGTAACCCTCAATGATAGAACTGATTCTGTACAATTTACCACACTTCAATTAACCGAAGGCACAGGTGTGAATAGGTGTCCTTCGTTTTCACCTGATGGCAAACATATCGCTTACATCGACAAAGATGGACAAGTGCTGGTTATACCTGCATCCGGCGGGAAAGCCAGGCGGATTACTCATTCAGGAAACCGACACTTCTCACCAAAATGGTCTCCTGATGGAAGGCAGTTAGCTACTTCCAGTACATTTGATAACAAGAAATTTATTGTTTCAATTATTGATGCTAAAGGTGGACAACCAAAGAGATTTGAAGAGGCTGTTACCGAAACCGAAGGAAAAACATCGTGGATACTCGGACATGGTATAGTATTTCATCAGCCTGGATATGCGGACTTTCTAATCCTGAATCCAGAAACCGGAGATATTACACCTGTTCTCGATGCCGATACCCTTGGTTGGGTTTTTTCGCCATCCCCCTCCCCTCGTGGTGATCAACTTGCTATTTTCTGGAATCGTCCGGATTACGGATTGTGGATCGTATCATTGACAGATTCACTACAGACACTTGTGCTCTCAGAGTTTTCGTGTTATCCTCTGAACTGGTCAGAAGGAGAGGATTCAATATACTTTGCTTCCCCGAGTGTTAGTTCTGTGAGAATGGGCTTCAAGTATATTTGTCGTGTTGAAATTCAATCTGGGGGAATAGATACAATCCTAACTCTCCCTTTTGAAGATGTATGGCATGTTTCGATGTCACCTGATCGAAGGCAATTAGTGTGTGAGGTAAAAAATGTTCAGAACGACCTGTGGCTTGTCGAAAATTTCGATCCAGAAGTGAAATAGTAATTTGATCTTATGCCACAATTCGGAAAGTATGAGAACAAATATTGAACTTGGGAATCGCCTTAGGCATCAAAAAATGACGACAGTAGGGTGCAAATCCATGTGCTACAAGTCAACACCAAAAAAATCACATAGACTTCAAACTGTAAAAAGTTGCGAAGATCGTCTAACCAACCCCGCTTTATTATTAGATTCAATACCTTTAGCGAATATGCTGAAGGCTTTATTGTATGAGGGATAAAGAATTCCGTCTTTTAAAACGCAGTTCGATAGTGTCGTTTTTATTAAATTTCGTATTAGCTAACATATGACGACTGAATTGTAGAAGCAGAATATATAATTAACTATTCTTATCAATTCAAAACTTATGCTATTAAAATGTTTAATATGTGGCACAATATCAAAACAAAATGCTATACAAAAGTCTTTACAATCTCTTTGTGTAATCCTTGGAGCTCGCCATATGCAGCATTAATCTGATATATCTTTTCATCAAGTTTTTTCATTAATTGCTTACGTTCAAGGCCATTACGAATCACAATTAGAATATCATCATTATCCCAAGGCTTTTCAATATATTGAAAGAGTCCAACATCATTGATTGCCTTTATTGCGTTTTCCTTATCAGCATAGCCAGTTAAAATAATTCGCGGCACCTGAGGAGCGATTTCCTTCATTTTCGATAGAAATTGAATACCATTCATAACTGGCATCAAAAAATCAGAAATCACCAAGTCACATCCGTTTTCTTCTACATATTTAAGAGCTTCTGTTGCTGAAGTATAAGTTACTACTTTATAAGATGTTTCAAGATCTAAAAATGAACTGATACTGGTCAGAACCATTTCTTCGTCATCAACAATCAAAACTACCTGTTCTTTTAACTCTTCACTCATATTTTTACTCCTGTTATTTACTATATGTATGTGTTTTTGTAATAAATGTTTCTAAAATATTTATCCAACATTGACTATTTTTTTTAATAATAACTAAATTTCCGATTTAATACCAACTCTATCAACAAGGCTTCGCATACGAAGAACTAATGCCTTTAAAATTGCCTGTGTTATTTGTACGTTGTCAGCAAGTAAATCGACAAATTCTTCACGATCTATCATGAGTAAATGCGCATCTTCAATTGTTGTTGCTGAGACAACTCTGGGCGAATCATCAAATAATGCCCAGGTTCCAAAAGCTTCATTAGCCTCAGCAAAAGCAATATCACGCTGATTAATATGCAATCTCACCTTTCCAGCCAACACAAGGAACATTGAATCAGAATGCTCATTTACATTATAAATAACATCATTAGCAGAATAGTTTACTTCTTCGACAATCGCTGCAATGTACCCCAATAGCTCAGATGGAACATGCTCAAATACATCAATATTTTGCAGAAACAATACTTTTTCTATAATGGTTAACATAAATTCTCTATTTTTAAATATCTAATTTATTATTTTTTAAAATAAAACTCAGCAGTCTCTCTTATTACATAGCTTGAATTGCCTAAGAATCCTTTTACAGTCTCTGAAAGTCTGTTAGAATTCAAATTTCTAGCATTAAATATAGCTAATACTCTTAGCCAATCATCGTTACTATTCATCATGGAATAATATGATTCTTCAAGATTTAATACTTTCATTTTAAACAATTCCCTTCCCTGTCTAACTAATTTTTTATTGTTAGATTCATCTACTATAGGAATAAGGAATATTCTGACATCACGCTTTATAACATTATCAAGAAATTCAACTGCACTTGCCCGGCGGACAGTACTATCGCTCACAACTTCCTGATAAGCATTGTAAATATCTTTTGAAGGATAATAGAGTCCCAGTAATCGAAATATTTGTTCTTTAGTTTCATCCAGTTTTTCCTGAAGTCCCCTCTTCAAGAGTAAATTTTCCGGTGCGTCAGAATTATCCTGAACCTCCAGTATCTGTGTAAGCTCAAAGTATCTTTTTGTTCCAGTGATTACAATTTCATCAAGAATTTCAGGATAATAATTTAGATCAGGACATTGAACACGAAGTTTATTCAAAGATTTAATAATATAATAATGAAGTTTTGATGGAGCATTAGATAAAGAATTGATTAAGACATCTATGGATACCTGCTCATAAATTAAGCTAATAACTCCAGGGATATGTTTTTGTATTTCCCATTTACAATTAGTATCTGCCAAGCAGTCTCTTAACTTCTCAATTATATCCTCACCAAATCCTGCCAACGTTTTTCTCGATTCAACTCTATATCTTCTATCTGCTAAAGCAGTAATTAACCAGTCGGCATATTCTATCTTTTTAATATATCTAATACTTACAATTGCTTCGTTTACAATCCTTGATGATTTATCATCTAAAAGAATATTGAAATATTTTGAATATTCTGGGTTGCTGAGTTTTCCCAAGGCGCGAGCTGTATGGAATAGAATTTCATTCCTGTTAGAGCTCTTATCATCAATCAGGTTCGAGATAAATTCACTTGTAATAGTATTCTTTTGGCTGCTATCACCATATTTTGCAATACAACTAAAGGCTATTACCTGATATGTAGCATCCTGATGAAACAAGTATTTATTTATCATTTCATAAGATTCATCCGGGTTTTGTAAAATAATATGATGCATAGCTTCAATTCTAATCTCATAATTATTGCTTGAAAGAAATTTTTCGATATGTATCATATCAAGTTTTGTATTGTATGGCTTCAACAACTTCAATGCTCTTTCAATTACTTCATCTGACTCATGACTAAGTAACACATGTAGTGGTTCAAACAGTTGTTCATTTTCTACGCCTTCAAGCATATCAAGGGCGTAACAAATTTCTTTTTGATTTTTACTTCTAAGTGATGCTATAAGGATTTCAATGGTCGAGGATTCATTAATTTGTTGTCTAATTTCACTTAAGTTAATTTCTCTATTTGCAATTGCCGTACGAAAAGTATTTACATATTCCTTTCGCATCAAAAAAGTAAATACAATCCAAATTAATATTAGTGCAATAACAACCAAACTCATCATGCTAATGGCATAAGAGGGATTTAGTTCATAATTAAAAATATTAATTAAAAGCAACAACAGGGCACCAGCCATACCCCTTGATAAACGATCAACAAACATATCGATAAATACTTTTGTTCTCTTTTTTAACTCTGGGGGTATTGGCAAAAAGAGAAGTTCACGTCCGGTTTTATCGAGTGAATTCTTTATGGCTCCATCTGCTCCTCGCAATAAAACTGCAGATAACAAACTAACGTAAGCAAACATAGCTACTGAACCTAATAACAATCCAATTGGTAAGAAAAGAATTATACTTCCAACTCCCATTACTTTTAAGATCTTATTGGCAATAACCAATTGAAGGATTATTGATACCAGACTGAGCCTTCCATAAAAAGTACCTAAAAAGGCTGTAAGCCCTGCTTTGTCAACTAAACCTGTGGTCACATCTGTAAATGATTCAGTAGAGACAGCCTTAAACTGGAAATCCACAAGTGAAGCAACCACCATTGTAATTGAAAGGATTCCTACTATTAATAACAGATGTCTGGAATTTTTGATAGTCAAAACTGTTTGAAAAAGTGATTCTTTACGAAGAGATCTATTTTTTGATAGTCGTGATTGTTCTTCAATCTCTTTTTTCTTTACATTACATATCACAGTAGTGAGGTAAATAGATATAAGCATAAATCCAGCACAAAATATGAGTAGGTTTTCTGTAGAGACGTCCAATAATTGAATCATCAAATTGGTAGCTTCACCGCCAGACCAGGCACCAAAAATTCCACCAAGTCCTAATAATGCAAATAGTCGTTTGGCTTGAGTGGCAGTATATACATGATTAGCCAACAGCCAAAATTGGGATGTTACCAGTGCACCAAAAATAGAAACCCAGGCATAAAAAATATATGGAATCCAATCATATGGGAATGTCATCAGGAACCGTAGTCCAAAAAGACTTATAATAAGAATGATCAGTGTATTATTTATTAACCATTTTAATTTTAAAGATCGGCTAGCTTTGGAATATAAAGTTGTAATAGGTACAATAATAAGAGCTGTTAAAATAAAGACGTAAGGTAGTTGTTCGGCACCAAGTTTTACCAAAAACAGTGAATCCCGAGCAGGCTTTAAAAAATAATATGTAAGAAGAATAATATAGATGTTTGCCAGAAGTAACAGGGTGACTTTTAGTTCACCCTCTCTAATATCTATAATTGAACGAATCACCTTTTTCATTATTTATATACTGAGCGAAATAATTGGTTTATTTTTCTTCAATTAACTCTTCTAAATTCGTAGGCAGGTCAATGACAAAGATAGTCCCATATCCAACTTTACTTTCAACTTTGATATCTCCGTGATGCTCCTTGATAATTTGATAACAAATAGATAAGCCCAAGCCGGTTCCTACACCTACACCTTTGGTCGTGAAACCGGGATCAAATATTTTTCCTAGATTTTCTTTTGGTATCCCCTTACCGTTGTCTTCAATGGTAATCAAAACTCTGTTATCTATATAACTGGTAAAAATATGGATCTCCCCTTTTTCCGTATTCCCCTCAAGAGCATGTTTGGCATTTATTAACAAATTCAGCAATACCTGGTTCAATTGTCCTGGGTAACATGATATTTTTGGTACATCCTTACAGCTTTTAAGCACCGTGACATCATTCTTTATCTCATGATGAATCAGTTCCAGCGTATCCTCGACACATTCATTAATATCAATTTTTTGCAGTTCTGCTTCGTCCAGCCTAGCAAAACTTTTTAACCTTCTTACAATTTCAGAAACACGTTCGGTGCCGTTTGATATAACCTTGTTAGAATCCCCTATAATTCTCAAATACTTTTCAAGTACCACTTTGTTGTTTTTATCAAGAGCACAGACTAACTCTAAATGTTCTTTAAGTTTTGTAAAGGCCTTAACCTGAGTACTATGGATGCTTTTCATAGCTCCAACCGGGTTGTTAATTTCGTGGGCAACCCCGGCTACAAGCTGCCCCAGTGATGCCATCTTTTCTGATTGGATCAATTGAGTCTGGGTCTGTTTAATTTCTCTATTTGCCATTTCAAGTTTTTCAAGCGTCTTCTGCATTGCCTGCTGGGCAATACGACGCTCGCTGATGTCACGCCCCATTCCTACAGAGTACATGACATTACCTTCAGAATCAGGTATTGTGAAAACGGATAAATCTATGGGTCGTTCCTTACCACCTGGCAAGGGCCATTCAAATTCATTTCGATAAAAAGTACCGTGTTCAATTCCTTTTCTGATTGCCTGCCTGGCATTTTCAGGTACTAAATCAAGTACCTGTTTTCCTTTTACTTCTTCATCAGTAAGACCCGATAATCTTTTATGAGCGGGATTGCGCAGAACCATCTTCCCACTGGTATCAAAGACCATAATTCCATCTTGTGAGCTATCGAATATCTTACGGTAGAGTATCAGTTTTTCTTCGGCCTCTTTACGTTGGCTGATATCATATAAGCCACCGATAATAACCTTAACATCGTCAACAATCGAAGCAACGAGCGAGAAGATACACCAAATAACCCTGCCATCACGGTGCTTTATTCGAACTTCGTGATTATCAAGCATACCATGGGTCTCAAGCTGGTTGACAACTTGCTGGCGTTCATTTGGGTCATAGTAGAAATCGGGTGAACTCTGTCCTTCTAGTTCTTCAACTGTATAACCGACTAAACTCCCGAGATGTTTGTTTGCATAAAGAATAGTTCCATTATCAATACGAGTAACAATCAATGGAACAGGTGAAGCATCAATAATTGAGCGTGTACGTTCATCAGCCTGCTGCAATTTGATGTGAGCCTCTTCAAGTTTTTCCAAAGTCTGTTCTAATTTTGCAGCCTCCTGTAATTGCACTTCTTTATGTTCGATATCTTTCTGAAGGAGTTTACGTGAGACTTCCTGCGCAATTGTTTTTTCTGAAAGCTTTTCAATCTCTACTAATTTTCTTTCAAGCCTAATATTCGTAGTTGATATGGAATTGGCAATATAAGCAGATATTGAGACCATTAAACTGAATATACCAATCAAATAAGGTTGAAGAATCATATCCCAAATGGGTATATCTAAGAATTCATTAAGCATTTGAAGGGAAGAAAAAACCAGAAACATAATAAATCCAAAACCAATAATCCAGGCGTACTCTTTTTTATCTTTTATTGACTTAATGACAACTCTGAATACTTCGATAAAATATAAAAAGGTAATTAAATAAAAAATAAATAAATTTAAATATGAATGAATCGCCATGAAACCAATGCCTGCTATAATCAAATACTTAAAAAAAGCAGGTGTCTTTTTATAATAGATCGAATACAGAACACCGATTCCAAAAACAGAACATCCAATCAAAGACAATTTGAATAAAAATAACATTTTCTCGACTCGATCAAGATCTGAAACAAGGTTGAATTCTACAGGAGCATATGATAATACTGCACAACTAATAGTAAACAGAGCAAAGTATAAGTTCGCCTTAACTCTTCGATAGAACATAAACATTAGAAAATGTAATAGTCCAAATGCAAAACATAATCCGGTAGAGAACATTTGGTGTGAAATAGTCTTTTTTAACATTTCGTCGCTATGTTGTTCAGCATTTTTGTTTAAATCAGCAGCGAGTAAAAATCCTGCTGTAATTTTGGGTATTAATTGAAGTTTTGTATTAAAGCCTGAAAATTTAACAGCAAAATGTTGAGATTGTTTAGGTTTAATAAAGACATGTACAGGCCTATGATAATTAATCTTAAAAAGAGCATATTCACTCTCTGCTGAATTCCCTACTGTTCCTTTACTATATATCAGGCTATCATTTAAATAAATCTCTATTGCACCAATCAAATAACAGTAAAGATTTATCTCCTTGTTCCATAATGAGGAATCAATGTCCATATGTAATGTGAACCAGCCATACTTTTTATTTTCATAATCATCATAGGATATAACTGTTTGTGTAAGTACACCCTTAGAATCATCAAATTCAGGATTTGCAATTTCAGAATTTTCATTCGGATGAAAGACCCAATATGCGCTTGTAGTACAAGAATAGGCTAAATTATCAAGGTTGTTAATATCTAAATGCAAAGATTCATATGACAATGCATCTGAACTACTGCCAATTATAAGTATTGTTAGTATGCTCAGTATTGAAAATATTTTTCTTATCATTTTCTACAACTAAATAAAAGGTATAAGTTTAACAAAAAATAAATTACTATATTTTAGCAAAATAAACAAGCATAACAATACTAACCCAAATCAACATTGGAATAAGTATCATCAAAATTTATATTGTAGTCTAAAGATCATTTTTGATTCTGAATTTTCTGAATAGGAATCAATATATTTATTTCCAAATGAATAAAATAGTTCAGCAATAAGATAACCTGCCAGAGCTCCAAAGACTATGTCTGAAAAATAGTGCTTATATGAGTGGATGCGGCTAAATCCGACTGTAGAAGCCCAACTGAAAAGTATTGTTGGTGGTGCCCAGCGCCAATCTTTGTATTCCTGAAGAGTCATCTCTGAACGCATAATACTTCTCATACGCAAATTAAGATATGCCGCTGAAAAAAATGCACCAGAAGTATGTCCTGAAATAAATGAGGAACGATCCGTTTTAAAGCCATGCGACACTCTTTGCTCATCAGTTGGGAGTCTTTTATATGGCCGGGGTCTGGTAAATATTCCTTTTGATAAATCTGTTATTCCTTTTGTTGTAATAAGCCCGGATGTGAAAAGGAATAAATCCTGCAGCGTCTCTTTCTCTTTATCTACTTTTGAGTATGATAAATTTGCAATGACAAGCAAGGCGCTTGTTGTTACCGGAGTAATAGCTGACCCAAACTTATTATCCAGAAAGTTTGTCTTTCCTTTATAATATCTTCCACCAAATATATCTTTCATTGCTATATCCAGAGGAAGAGGACCATCAATCAATGGCGTTCTGGTTGTATCCATTCCTCTCAGTGTATATCCAAAATATGACAATCCCATTGTAGCACCGGCTATTCCTGCGACTTCTCCCGAATTAAGAAACTCATCTGCGTTAACAGGTGATATCAAAAAAGAAGATATTGCAATTAAAACAATTGATAATACACAAATTTTTAAAAATGTAATTCTGATAAATTTTATCATATAGTTAAGCCGGATGTTCGATTCCCACAATAGAGAATAGTTTTAAATCAGATTGAAACAAAATCCAGAAAATAGCAGGTTTTGTTAATTTTTTACCACATCTCTCTGTTTGTATTCTCAATTCAATAATATTTTGATTTTTATCAAAGTTTGGACTAGATTTAACAGCATTTATAATAGATTGTAACTCTAATTCCGAAAAAGTTATTTCTGATTTGTCAATTCTTGTTAAAGGAATTAGTTTTTTCCCTTTATATCGTATTTCATAGTGATATGATAAAACATCCGACACAAGTCCGTATTCCACCGCTAAATCCTGAAACGTGAATCGTAATATTCCATCTGTAAAATTAATAGATGGATAATCTAATGGGTTAACCTTATCAAACCAGAAATGTCCAATTTTATTCTGCCGTTCTTTTAGTATTCTTAAAAGGTATTTTTCAGCTTCCGGATTACTATAATTACCGGTTTTAACCAGAGCTGCTAGATCTTCATCTGAAAACGACATAACAATTTTTGCTCCCCAATAAGCATCCTGATAGGTAAGCTGTTCAAAAGCAGGGTTGGGAATTATCGGATTAAATTTATTCGGTTCAAACAATTCTGATTCAAAATAACCAATTGAGGAATATTTTGGTGCATTTGCATACTCCCACGCCCATGTCTTTAACCCCAATGTTATAGTTGTAACGGAAACATCTCTCAGATCGAACATGTTTGCATAACCCTTTTTTGGAATTTTCACATATTGTCCATCTGATCCGAATGTTGACCCAAAATCCATTAAGTAATGTTTCAAATAACCAGAATCATTCTCACCGACATAAACATCCATACTGTTATGATCTTTAAGATCATAGTGATTCACAAGTGATCCTATTACATATAATCCCCTTAGCTCCCGTCGATGTTCATGTGGACACCAATCATTGGGATCGTCTTTACGTGTCCCCTCATACATAAACGGCCCCTTAACATTACCAATATTTAAGGATGCAAGCGATCGGATAGTACCATCTGGACTTTGATTGGCTTTCTCAAGGATTGCGTTTATATCATCCATAGTCAATGATCGTTTTTTACCATTTCTATCCTTGATAGTTGCCCCGTCACGGATTTTTAAAATTTCAGGTCTCCAGTAGACTATAGATTCCTGAGGTACATTATAACCACAGGCATAGAAATATCTAGAACTCATGGTAGCTGCAGCAGTCGCCATTTCTGGATTATTTTTTGGATCAAACTTAATGATATACTGATCACCTCTGGAATCTTCAATCCAGAATCCAGGTGTTGCACCTCCAACCTTTGGTCTGAAAACTTCCCAGACTTTGGAGGTATCAGGTCCAGTTGTTAGATTGGGACCTGCAACCAGTTCTTTTCTTGTTAATCTGGTATCAGGGTGCCCATGTCGATTATTAAACCAACTCGAATTTGGTACCTCATCAAAACAATTTGTATTTTTTGCTTGAGTCGGGTTCCCTGAAATCTTGCGAATATTCCTATCTAAATCGAGCAACTCAAGTAGTTGATCGTTTGTCGTTCTTTTTAAATTTGTCCATATCAGGGAAGGTTCTTCAAAAGGAGGTTCAGGTATGCCTTTATTATCATCATCTTTCCAGTATGGGCCTTCATCATTTATTCTTGGAGGAGTTGAACAAGAAGAAACAAGTATTATTACTAAAATCAGAACAGTAAACAACCTGGATCTGTAGTTGCAGTAATTATACTTCATCACCAGACAGCTCCTAACTCAAAATAGAGCCTGGTACTCTCATCACTGAAAGCTACTTGAAATGTTGCCAGAACTGTTCGAGGGTTCCAGAGCCTGAAGCCAAAACCGGTGGAATACTTCCAATTTTCAAAAAACTTTTCATCTGTCATTTTTTTAAAGACACGACCTTCATCCAAAAATAAAAAAGCATCAATCATGTCATAGATAGGATATCTATATTCAATCGAAATCATGGCTAAATCATTATCAATAAATCTTCCTTTTGAATAGCCCCTTAGGGTCTCTTTCCCACCTAATGAACTAGTAAGATATATTGGAGTTGCTAATTGATTGGCATCATTAGCATCAAATCTCTGTAAGTAAGTTCTGAAAGCAATAATTCTCTTACGCCATAAATTTAAGTAATGCCTTAAGTCTATTCGGTATTGATTGAAATCCAATCCATTAGATCTATCTGTTCCGGCATACCTTACAAAACTGCTGAATATGTGTGAGCCTGCAGATGGCTGACCTCGGTTATTCCTGTTATCCCACTCAAATGAAAGGCCGTATGTCAAGTAACGGGAATTATCCAATCTGCCATCATCTAATCCAAAATCTTTATCAGCATAAATTGAATCAATATCTCCCTGGAGTTTCGGATCCCTTCCATCATAAAGATTTGTTATTTGGTAGCCGCCAATAAGGTTTAGATATACATTATTAAGAGTTCGAAAAGGTATCTCAACTTTAAACTCTGTGTTTTCAATGGTAAAATTCGCTTCTTTATCTTTAAGACTATTCATTCCAATACCGTAGAAATTTTCACGTGGTCTTTTTTTATACCTGAAATATAAATCAAGTCCCAGATTCTTAGTGAATAATCTTTCAATTCTTGTTTCAACTTTGTACGATTGGTAGTCGTTTGTTGAATAATACCACTTAGCTTTTATAAAATCTGTTGGTGGTAAATTCAATTTTCTTAATCCAAATCCAAATTTTAATCCTGATCGGGATCCATAACCTGCTACTGGAATGTAAGGTTTAGCTTCAGCTCCCAGATCAATCAATTTTGTTACTTCAGATACAGGAGGGTTGAATGCTATAGTGTGTGTTACAAATTCTAAAGTGTAGAATGGAAATTTTAGAATTTCCCCAGGAATATCAGCAATAACTTCCCCTGTGCTCTTTTTTATTTTCTCAGTTTTTCTCACACTGGTAGTATCAATCACAGATGCATCAACATCAGCTGTAACAACGAATAGTAAGAGTAGTATAACTGTTACAAAAAATTTCCTGAAACTATTATATTTCACTATAAAATTTCCATTAAGTTATTTCTCTACATTTTGAATCTTAACTAACCTTCGATTTTCTTTTCCAATCCAGAATGCTAGAAACAGCCATACAATTACCAGCGCCAAACATATAATAGCAAAGTTTTGAATATTGAATGATAGCCAGGTTACTCCTACGAATACCAACCCAGCAGACAAAACATCTCCAGCTCGATGGAAAAACGAATCAATTGCAACCTTGGCTTTATATTTTTCTTCAGTCGTACAAGGTAGAAAGAGTAAGTGTCTTACCGTATTGTTAAGAGAGTAATCAGTGGAATTCTCTGCAGTCTTTCCCCATCTCATTACCATCAGTATTGGGAATAGTGCTATTGAAAGATATGTACCCAGAGCAATCAATGGTAAAACCATTATCGCTGTTCTCACCCCAAAATACTTAAGAACTCTAGATACTACAAACAACTGTATCATCAATCCGACAAAACCAACTATAGTGAAGAAATCAGCATAAAATTTACCTATAAATGCCCCTCCTGTTTCGTCATCACCACCAGACTCAGCAACCATTTCAGCCGCAGCTTCCTGCACTCCCTTGCCCAATACATATTCACCTGTTGTATTTACAAAATTGCTCAATAGTATTAAGAAGGCGATCATTAGAAGGTATTTGTTTCGAAAGACTACTTTTAAAGCCCCTTCTTTACCCATCTCAGGTTCATCTTGTTTTGAAGGTTTACTATTAACTGGTTTATCTGGGTTCGTTTGGAAAGATCCGATCAAATAGTTTGTTAGCAGCAGACTTAAACCAAGAATCCCGGCAGAAACTAACAATAGATTGTACAACCCAACCAGATCAAGTATCAAGCTGGCCAACATAGGTCCAAAAACTCCACCGGCAGAAGCTCCAAATGCTAGAAGGACAAAAAGTCTGTTACCCTGTTCAGGCGTATATACGTCATTTGCATAAGACCAGAATTGCGCTATAATAACCAAGCTAAAAATCCCTACCCATAGGAAATAACTGATTCCATTCCAGAGGCCAACTGTTGATAACAATAACCAAAATATCAGAAAACAGACTCCAAAAAAGATTGTGACACTATTAATTAACGTTCTTCGAGATACTTTTGATGCCAGCCAACCAAATAATTGAACCACACCTATTAAAAGGAATACTTGTATAGCTGAGGCATAACTTTTCAGCTCCGCCCCGCCATCACCACTTAAAATGAGCGGTTCACGAACAACTTTTGCTATTAAGTAGGCTGTTAAAATCAGGAATATATTCAGAGTCATCAATAAAGCTTTTTTTCCTTCACGAGCTTTAACTTCAGTGAAAAGACTTAAAAACGACTCCAGATGACTCTTTTGTTCTGTTTTCAGAATATGACCTCAAATATGTTTTCTTTAAAATGTTAATCAATATACTACGGTATAGACTAAAGAATCAATTGGAATATTACAATTCTTAATACAATTGTCACGACACATAAGATATTATTATTACTCGTCTTATCGGTGTTGTGTTGAGTGTCGACTGACTGGTAATTTTGAAGGTTCGACTTATAAAATTATTACAATTACTCATTTACGGTACTTGTAACTTAGAAATATCTACTCACTTCTCCTCATAGTAAATTTTATCCTAAAAGTTCTGTGTATGGTAACGTCAACCCCGCTTATTATAAATACTTACTGCACAACGCATTACGCCAACACCAATAATTTCTATCTCACTTATTCAATTTATTTTCTTTTATTGAACTTGATAATGATAGAAAGTACTTCTTATATTTGTCCCACAAATTTACGAAAGAATTTGACGACGTACATTAAGGATTACTTAATCAAAATCATTTTCTTAGAATCAGTAAATCCTTCTGCTTCGATTTTGTAGAAATAGACACCAGAAGCAACTATATTATTCCTTAGGTTTTTACCATCCCAGATGATTTCATAGTATCCTGCTTCCTGTTCTTGTTCAATTAAAGTTGTAACGATTAGCCCAAGGATGTTATAAATAATGATTGTAACCTATCCTTTAGATTTGTGAGAGACCGGAGAAACCCATCTTGAAAGGCGGGCCACCCGGGGACAGGCCCAAAAGAGCCTATCCCTGTTGATTCAGACTGGACTAAGAGATCAGAAATCTCTCGTCTGCACGACATACCCGTCCAGACCGTTATCCAGCGTAATTAGGTTGACTGCGAAGTTGGAATCCGTCCAGACATTACCCCCGGCATCGACAATCTCGTATCGCTCACACATTTGCCAGATGACAAAAACGCGCTGCTTGCCTTCAACTCCGTTGACCCGGATATTCACGCTCTTGGTAGAATCCCGACTGACTGTGATCGAGTTGGAAAAGGTCTTGGTAAGCGACTTGGAGAGTTCTGCTTTAATGATGTTAAACTTCGTGCTTACTGTTCCGGTGATCGTCCGGGCCGTACTCACGGCTATCGTGGTGTCAACTCCCGACGTCAATGAGTATCCCTGCTCAACAAAGCTGCCCACCGATACCTTTCCCTCTCCCAACTTACGGTAGTAGCGCACTCGCCGTATCGACGGGATTTCATCAAGTGCCACAAAGCCGGAGGGACGGAGCGAAAATAAAACTCGATTATAAGGGTAATAAGGGTACGTCGAAGTAGGACTGTACGTCAGAGTTGAATCGCTATCGAGCACCAGCGAATCCGGCGATTCCATCATTGCGTACCAAAACTCATTATCGACATCAGCCCACTTACCCGGGTGGGATGGATGGTCGCAATTGAGGAGTTTCACAAGATTCTCCCCCACTCCTCCGTCCGGTTCATCAGTCCACCAGTTCGTATAGTTGGCGGCATTACCATTGAACCACTTGAACTCTCCTTCGCTGTTGTAGTCGTTTAAATGGAGCCAGAGACTTACGCCCGGAATCTCCTGTTGTATTACCTCGGTGACAAACGCGTTTTCTTCGGCTGTCTCGATTGTCAGTATCTGGCCCCCGGCCCAGCAGATATTGGCTTCGTTGGCATACATAAGTTGTCTGTCCCCGATTTGTTGGTCGGTAAGATAGTAATAGTGACCACCAAAACTACCCACATATCGGAAGCGCGGCGGACTCCACTGTTTAACCACGTTGAAAGAACCAAGAGAAGAGTGAGATGCCACAAGTTCCAACTCGGGCTGCCGCACAATCTGACCGGATTCTACCAGCGTGTAGTAACCCGGCACACATTGTATCGAATAACTATTATTTAACATCTGCTCTTGATATAACCTGCAGAAGAGCAGGCCCGAATCTACTTTCGGCTCGAAATGCTCCAGTGAGGACACTCCGGTTATAACACCGTCCGTAACCGCCGGCGCCTCGTAATCCAGACTGGTGATTTCAGGCAGACCGGGCCAGGTCGGGTTATCATCTTCCGAATCCACCGGGTTATCTCCTCCACAGCCGACGATGGGTGCCATCGATAAAATCGCAACACACACAGCGAACAATGCTGCAGGAGCAAACCGTTTCATGCACATAATATACCGCCCTCCTGAAAACCCTGGATCAAGGTTTCAATAAAAGATGAAAACACAGTTGTGAACTCTGGGATGAAAATGATTTTTTAAATATAATAAACATGTTCATATAAGTCAAACATAACAAACATGGCCACACAAGTCAATTATTATTAATATAAGACTGTTCGTCGTCAAACAAGGTGGACTGGCAGGTGTTAGATGTTAAGGGCCACTTTGTCTGATAGCAATAGCCTTTGACGTCCCCCAAAAAAGCTGGACCAGTTGTAGCTTAAGGGTTTCACTGTATTGACCTGCCCCCGGTTGTTGGACCACTTTCTAAGTTAGCCCAGTATTCATAATTGTCAAGCTTGTTCGAAGTTTAACAGCTTCAGGAGCAGATCAGTCACCCAGTTGTGGAAAGCATTTCATAGAGCAAAATTATCATAAATTGACTTGGAATTGTGAACAATCATTTTCTCTTGAGAACATCAAAAAGTTGCGAAATTCGTATAACCATCCCCGCCATTTCTTAACCGCAAGACAGTTAACCAATTACAGCCGCCAGCTTACAAGCAATTATTTCTTTTAGTGTTTTATTAACACAATTTCAGGGTTGCTATGAGTAGCCCTTTTAACTATAATTAATCAGTTTCACTTCTTTGAACACTTCCAAAATAATGCTTCATCAGTTAATACATCGACATTGACTCGGATCTCTGGATTTTGAGACGAGTCTTTCCTATAACTAATCTATGGAGGTAAATCGAGATGAAGAATGCATTTAAACCAATAGCGCTGATATTTGTAATCATTCTATTGCTATCAGCTTGTTCTGTTATAGCACAGGAGTGGTCAAATGAACAGAAAGCTGTCTGGAATAATATAGAAACCTATTATGAACTCTGGATTCAGAGAGATTTTGATGGTTTTATGGAATATGTCCATCCGGATTATATTGGATGGAGTTACTCCGATGCACTTCCAGGGAATAAAGAATTTTTAGAAAAATGGGGACAATACAATTTAAAAAACTATTCATGGGAAATCTATGAGCTCAAATTAGCAGCACTTGTAATAATTGATGATGTAGCAGTTGCACACTATTACTTTACTGGTGTGTATTTAGATTCTGAAGATAAAAAGAAAGACACAAAAGGTCGATGGACAGACATTTTAAAAAAACAAGGCGATAAGTGGGTTATCATTGGAGACCATGGTGGATCAATTGATGATTGAATGTTAATAAGGTGGATATAACTATAATGGTGGTTAAGTATTTTGATTTAATTAACCACCATTATTATTACTCGCAATGATATACAAGTTATGATTGATGATACAATCGAACTTATTTTATTAATTCAATTGTTATAAACAGTCAATAATATGTAACTACTGTATTAGCTGTTTTTATTTGCCTTATAATCAGAGGAGAAGCTTTAATGAAAGCGTACAAGAAGAGTATTATTGTGATCCTCTTCATCGGTTTGACATCCCTCCAATGCCATCAACTCATCATCGACGAAACGAATTTCTCCCGGCCCTCTCTTGCCAGGTGCCGGACAATCGCTGTACCAGCTTCATCATACTTCGGCGATATGTATCTCGCGGAGACCCTTACGAACATCTGGCCCGGTATAGAGGTAGTAGGCCCCGATTCAATAGCAGCCAGACTCGAGGTTAAAGGAACCATGTCCCTTAGGGAAATCGGCGCGGATGCAGTGATTTTGCAGTCTGTATCTACCCACCACTTTTCACCAAGCGGTCAGTATTTTGATCCTCGAACCCGGACGGTCGTGCATATTACTACCTTCGTAGTTGACCTGACCACTAACGACACCCTGGCCTGCTACCACAATGAGGGCTCTTACTGGACCTACACTTCAAATAACGGAGATTATCAGCAGAAGAAGCTCGAGAGAATTGTCAAGGCAAACATAAAAGGGCTAGTCAAACTTGCTAAGAGCTCGGATCACCTGTCAAGACGCACTCGATAGCCGCACCAGCTTCGGTTGAGGAGAAAGAGCGTCAAAAGAGAATGCATCCCCGCTTTACCTCTCCCCTTCCTTTAGCTCTCAATGTTAATATATCAGCAGAATCTTAATTTGGCTTTGTTTATTGAACTTGGGTATCGCTTTAGGCATCAAAAAATGCCGACAGTAGGGTGCAAATCCATGTGCTACAATTCAACACCAAAAATATCACATAGACTTTCAAACTGTAAAAAGTTGCGAAATTCGTATAACCATCCCCGCCATTTTTTATCCTCATGTATGACAACAACTTAAATTGATAGCCTTGTTTCAGATTCAAACTTTTCTAACAGATACCACATAATAATTTTCATCTCCTTATCCAATAGAATTTGAGTTTGCTTTTATGGTCTGAAATATCTATCTTGAAATCAACTTATATATAGTGTTTTACACATTATAAATTTAAACATAGAAGAAAGTCATGGACTGGAAAAGTTGGTATTCTCGGAAGTATAGTAAATATGTTGCTGCTATGATGTGGATAGTAGCATACATCTTAACAATTCCAATACGAGGACTTGATATTCAAATAGAAGGGCATTTATCTATCATTATTATCGGTGCGATTGTGGTGATGATACTTCATAAGATAATTGAAATCATTGTGAAAAAGTATATACTTGATCGGTGAGATATCACTAATCAAACTTTAACTCTTCAAAACCTTAAGTATTATACATTGCAAATATAATTGAATCTCCACACTTTAATTAAGACTTTCATACATCAAAAAGTTGCGAAGATCGTCGAACCAACCCCGCCATTTTATAAGCCATTAACATCCAAGGATATACAGGTTCGAGTATAATGTCGTTTATCTTTGAAATACCAATTTAGTGTACATCGTCAAAACCTTCCATAATTTTTTATTACAAAAAAAAAGATACGTTTTATCATATCAATTTCTTTCTTACACTTTTCTACTTTAGACTTATCAAATATTTAGAATTTGAATAAAGACAGAGTTCTTACGAAGGGGATCAAAAATCGGGTGATACTTAAGGTAATTTTTTGTTATCTCGGAGGGTATTGAGATCAAATAATCTATTTCATTTAATGCTTGTTCATAATTTTCAGTCATCATCATTGTTAACAAATAATTGTGTCGCCACATCGCCCCGGAAAGGGCATCTTTCTCAATTGGGTGTGAATCCATTGCCATTCGGCTCAATTCTAAAGCTTTTCCATAATTACCTTTGCCTGCATATGCTACCCCTAACATACTTTGAAATGAAGCATCGTCAGGGTTTTCTTTAAGCCATATCTCTAATATCTGGTATGCTGAATCATAGTAAGAATAAGATAAAATTGAATCACCCAAATAACTTAACACTTCTGCCTGTTGCAGGTAAAAATATGCACTATCATTTTCAAAATAGGAAGTGTTCCTTACTTCATTTAAAATATGATTTGCTTCATCGAATCTTCTGTCAAATATATTTAGACCGTAGCTTATATCTATCAGATCCGTCAAATGATTATTTTCATCCACTCTCTCCAGAAGCTGTATTGCACTATCGACCTCTCCGAAACCATAAGCTAATACTTTGGCTTTTAATTCATATGAGTTGGGATTATCTGAATCAATCTTAGTTAGCTTCTCAGATGTACTTAACGCACTATCAAAATCCCGGGTAAACATAAATGTCTGAGCTAAGTTTCTTAATTTGATACTTGAAAGAGGATCAAGCTGTATTGATTGACTGAACAGTTCAACAGCCTTATCCCAATTCCCCTGTCGTCGATTTACTGAGCCGATAGCAAACAAAATATCACTGTTGTTGGGTTGTAATATTAGAGCTTGTTGATAATACTTAAGTGCTTCTTCATAATTTAAAAATCCTCTATAGAAATATCGTCCCATTGCCAAATGGGCTTCTGCTAAATTTGGACTGAGCTGAAGAGCTAAATCAGCAGCAGCTTTTGCCATTTCAAGTCTTTGATCCGAACGGTCAAGATACCACCAGTAAAATAGTGAATGAGTTCTGGAAAGGGCAGCCCAGGCATCAGCAAAAGTACTATCAGTCTCAACAGCTTGCTCAAACAACAATAAGGCATCACTCCATTGGCGATTATTAAAATATTCTTTCCCGCGCAGGTAGAAAGTATAGGCATCAAGATTTAATGTAGGTTGAACATCAATTGACTTCTGTTCCAATTCAAGAAGATTGACATTCATTGAAGAAGCAACTTTTCGAGCAATATCAGATTGAACTGCAAAAATATCTTTTAGAATTTTTTCATAAGAATCAGCCCATATAGTAATCGCATCATCCGCATTTTTTAGTGATGTTGTCACTTTTATTTTATCTGAGGTTTCAGTTTTATCCCAATGGATACTACCTTCAAGAATGTAGTCAACACCCAACTCGGAAGCAATTTCCCGTGAAGATTTACCTGATCCTCTAAACTCTGCAGCACTCGACCGGGAGATAACCCCCAAACCCTTCATTTTAGAAAGGTGAGTAGTGATTTCATCTACTACACCTGACGCAAAATAGTCATCAACGGAATCCCCAAGATTTTCAAATGGAAGTACAACGACCATCTTTCTTCTATCAGAATCAATCTCTTGTTTAAAAGGAGAAATATTTTGCCACATTACAATTGCCAATAATATGACAACCAGAATAGGAACTATCCAAAACATCCTTTTAGATGATCTGTTAATACCTGATGTTGATATTTGTTCATTTTGAGAAATCTTTTGTAAATCATCATTTACCTGAGAAGCATTTTGATAGCGGTCTTTAGGATCCTTGGCCATCAATCTTTGAGTAACCTGATTGAAGTCATTCGGGATATCATCACGTTCATTTAACGCTGATTCCGGTTCATTATTGATGATTGCATTTACAATAGCTCCCATATGCTGGCCTGTAAATGGAAGTCTGTTTGAAATCATTTCGTAAAGTACAACTCCAAAAGAAAAAAGATCGGTCCTATGATCCAGAGGCTGAGCTTGAGCCTGTTCAGGAGCCATATAGGCAACAGTTCCCATCGTTGTTCCGGTTTTTGTAAGACCAACATCCTGCTCTACTTTAGCCAATCCAAAATCAAATATCTTAATACGGCCATCAGAGTTGACCATAATGTTATCAGACTTAATATCCCTATGTACAATTCCAGCAGCATGAGCCTTATCAAGACCTTCAGCTATCTGGATACTAATATTTATAATTTCTGATGGAGATAATTTACGTTCTCGAATGATACTCTTTATTGACTGACCACCAAAATATTCCATTACAATATAAGGTTGTCCCTGAAAATCAGAAATGTCATGAACTGTAATAATATTGGGATGACTTAAAGCTGCTGCTGCCCGGGCTTCACGTAAAAATCGATCCCGAAATTCCTCATCCTCGGCAAAATTTGGAGGAAGGAATTTAAGGGCAACCTGACGGCGAAGCTTGGTATCATCGGCCAGATAAACTTCACCCATTCCGCCAGCACCAATTTTCTCAACGATGATATAATTTGAAATTCTTGTACCCGGCGATAAAATATTAAATGACCTTGTATTTTCACCGTTGTTGTTTTCAGCGGGCATACATTAAATCCTATCATCTTTGCAAAAATAAATGTGTCAATAAAGATAAAGTCTATTTACATAATAGACAACATAAAACGTAATTGAGCATGGTATATAAAAAGGGCCGCTCCAGTTGCGGTAGGAGCGACCCTTGATGACAGGAAGAAATTCCCATATCATTAGAAGAGATTTAACAGGGAGGTGGTGGTGGTCCTCCTTTGAAGACATGATTAACCAGATAAACAAGATCGTTTACCAAAATTAATCCATTGTCTGCAAGAGCATCTCCCTCATCAATACATAATGGTGGCGGTCCACCCTTAAAGACATGATTTACCAAAAAGACAAGATCATTAACAAGTATAAGTTGATTGTCATGCAAGGCATCACCTCGAACAAGACAGCATGAAGAATAATCACAAACTTCAATATCATCTACAACAAATGCTCCTTCAGCAGTGTAAAATAAAATACTTTTAAGATTAGCAGCCGAGGTGTAGAAAGGATGTGATTGAAATCCTGTAACAGGCACTCCATCAATCGATAAGCTAGTTATTTGATCTATGAAATTTAGTTTCAATTCAAACAATTGACCAATGCCATTTGTGTATCCAATTGGAGTCAAGGCTGTGTCAAGTCTAAGCTCAGAATTAGAATACAAAATACCGGTAATGTCTGTTCCAACATCATCAAGAAGCGAAATTCCTGAATAAATACTAGTACTGCTAAGTAATGATTTCCATTTAACAATTACACTGTCTGAACCAGAAGGTTGATTTGAAGAACAGGTAAACGATGTTATTGATTGTTGTGGAGATGTATCATCTATTTCAACTGGTTTATTTGTAAGAGTTCCAATAGAGGATCTGACCAGAACAGCACCATTGTCATCATTGATAAGTACGAAGTCACCTGTCGGATCACCTGGTGGATCTGTATTAGGAGGTGAATCAATCACATCAGAATTAAAATCTATATTAATTATCTTATCAGCGCAGATAGATACCTCATTAACAATAATCTCAACCTGTTCACTGTCCGTGAAAAATTCATTAATTGCATAAAAGGAAACAGTATACATTCCAGCATCACTATATCCAGGTGTCCAGTCAAAGGTCCCTGTACCATCTAGATTATCTATAAAAGAAGATCCACCTGGTAAACTACTTGCACTTACTACAGGAGGTGTGCCATCAATATCAGTGGATGTTATTGTAAAATTTAAATTATCTCCCTCGTTCGTAATTTGACTTCCAATTGGAGATAATACTGGAGCTAAATCGAGGATGGTATCAAGAACCCATACATCTATTGGAATAGTATCTGGTGCATACGAAGGATCAGTTGGATTAATGATAACTGCACCCCGAAGATTTACATGGGTCCCGGGAGCATTTACGATACCTCCTGTATTAATATGTACAGATCCCGATTCAGTTCCTGCCAGACCGGCTGAAATAGAACCATCAAAACCTGAAATTGAAAGCCAACCAGGAGGTCCTGTAATTTCAAAAAATTCTGGTATGTAAGACAGTGTAGTGTTACAAATATTTTCGATAATAATAACAGTGTCCACCGGAAAGCCATGTTTCACCCATATCGGAAAATCAAGAAAATATGGCTGATATGTATAAGTCTGGCATGGTTCAGGATCTACACACGCTAATCTAAGCCAGTTAACATCAGCCTGCTGCCAGAAACCCTCACCAAGATGAATAGCACCCGGGTTCTTATCATGAATATATTGAATATCAAGGAACCAATCATCAGCATAACTTCCGGTTGGATCAATGACCTCAGCAGCTGACCAGTCACCAATATAATCTGTACCAAACAATGCCATAGATGGCCAGTTTTCAGAGTCACAGGGTCCTCCAAAACCATCAATAGTATCACACATTGGAGAATAAGTATTTGAGATGTTTTGAGCATCATCCCAAGTCATCCCGTTATCAGTTGATATTGAAACAAAAAGTTCACCATTTGCAGCACCATTCATTATAGGATCAGCATCTTTTTTATATGCTCTTACGGAACAATCATCATCTATGCCATTAGGGATATCATTAAACTGAACAAATAGGGTATAAAGCTTTTCTCCACATTCAGAGACAGACATCTTAGACACATTCATTGTGAAAGCGCCTCCATCACAAGTTGTTTGATCCCAATTTGCATCATGCACCGTTCTGATATAAGGAGTCTCTTCCGACCAATGATGGATCTGACAATTATCACCAATAACTCCTCCCTCATTTGCATTAGCTGGCCAAACCCTTGACGGCCATACAATATGAAGCTTATTGTTTTCATTAATTAATACAGATAGATCATTTGCCGGGCGGAATCCTTCAACACCATCACTATTCATTGTAACATTTTGTCTTGAATTCCAGGAAAAACCATTATTATCTGAAGTCATATAATATATGTCATTATCCATTGTTGGATGTTGAGCACCATCATTGTTTGAACAGGTGTTACAATCTCCCGGTTTAGGTAAGTTTGCCATCCATGTGATAGCAACTTTACCAGATGTTCTCGATGCAACTATATCATAAGCATAATTAAAAATTGTATCTACAATAACAGGTGGGTCATCCCAAATACATAATCCCTCAACATCAGTTGCCCTAAAATAGTACAAGCCACCAGGTCCATCAATATCATCATCAGCAACACGAGCTAATACATGCATATACTTATCAAATCCATCATCATGATAAGAAAATTTTGGCCATTGCATTTTAACAGCAGGTTCATAACTACCAGAATTGCATTGTTGAGTAAAATTTCCTTCCCCTGGAGAATTATCCCAATAAAACAGAGGATGATTTCCTACAACTTCAGCACCATGCCCACCAACGATTGCCCTATTGTCAAGGGTAACATCAACACCTGTATAAGCGCCATAATCTGGATGAGTTTGAATTGAAGTTGAAGAGCCAATTGTACCATTATTAGCATCATAAGATGAATAACAATATGACCTTGTATCAGGACTTAAGCGATCAGCTTGTTTTGTCCACACAAAGTGAAGAAATAAAGCATCAGGAGAATTGCTTATACCCCATGTTACCATTCGTCCCATACTTCCATAGTGCTGAGCATCAAAATAAGTGTTACCAATAGTTACCCCCACACTAGAGTAGCTTAAAGATATATTTACAACTATGAAAACTATAATCAATAGAATGATTTTAGACTTAATCATTGCATCCCTCTTTCTGTCTCAATTAATTTAACATCATCTTTATCGATTAAGAAAATCTAACAGGGAGATGGTGGTGGCCCTCCTTTGAAGACATGATTAACCAGATAAACAAGATCATTTACCAGAATTAATCCGTTGTCTGCAAGAGCATCTCCCTCATCAATACAAAATGGTGGCGGTCCACCCTTAAAGACATGATTTACCAAAAAGACAAGGTCATTTACTAGTATAAGCTGATTGTCATGCAAGGCATCACCACGAAGAAGACAACATCCCCCTCCGGATGTTCCCTTCCAGAATCCATGACTGATTTTATAACCAGATGAAGATCCTGTTCCAACTGCTGTTTGACATGCAGTACCATTCAATGAATAGTTTGCTGATGTCCCCTTATTTCCACCAGCAGAGATTACAAACCAGTTGATCTGATCCCCAACAAGCACTGTTGTTGCTTTTTGTGCATCGCCTGTTTGGTTATCGGCATCATTGGTAATCTCTGCCATCCCTATCCCTGCGTTGAGCAGAATGAGAAGTGGAATTATAAATATAATAAATTTATTTTTCATATTCAATCCTCATTGATTTTATCTACTTACCTATAAGTATGTTTTCACCTTTTATTGTCATAGCACAATCAATTGTATAAGAGCCTGGATAGTTTGTTCCTGCTTCAACAATTACAGTTTTTCCCGGATAAAAAGTACAAACTCTGTAGATTGCAGTCTCAAGGCTTTGATATGGTTCTATTGGACTCCCTACTAATCCATTCCCATAATCACATGCAAAAGCAATATTACTTGGAGCAATCATACACACATGATCTTCATACTCAAAGTCATCTGGAATTAGATTGATAGTTCTCCAAACATTATCTAATGATCCCCAACCCATATTCCAATGGTATAATGTCACTGATCCACTTACATCATATCCATCACAAATCCAAGCATGCCCACCATCGGGACTAGTTCCTCTAATATAGACAGGACGAAGATTATCTAACTCTTTCATAACGATGCTTTCACTTGATGATTGATAAAGAGCATCACCCCAAAATCCAAAATCATCAACAAGTGCATCAGGTACATTACTTGAATTTGCACCAGATTCACATTCATTACCATCGCAATAACTCATTCCTACAGATATCCCTGCATCACTACATAACTCAGCAACAGCATCTATTTGATTTTGTGGTGCATCATGATTAACTCTATCTTGCATATTGTTCCAATCATATCCGGTTGGATGCTCCCAATAATACATTATCTGGGACATTGCTGTAGCAACACATCCCACTGGACATTCATCATTCGGCTCTATTGGAGTACCACAATTCAATCCCGTAGGAGGTGCTGGACACATTTCATTATAAGAATAACTTTGGTGCCAAGCTGAAGTACAAAGTGGGCCTAATATATCAGGTGGTGCTTTAGTCTGAATATTTTGCTCAACTTCAGACCAAATTTCAGTATTAATTTGTATTATACTATCTCTAATATCAGGTTGAAGGCTAGTCATAGAATTTATATCTCTACTGAGTTGATAGATGAGTGTATTGATAGCAGGATTAGGTTCATCTGGGAATCTACCAGTTGAAGAATATGCATAAACTGGTGGCAGATTATCACCTTGAGGTACTATAGCCCAGCCACTATCACGATAATGAACTACATATAGAATATCGTTATCTATCCAAGTTGGAATAGTTATGGAATCTACTATACTTGACGAATTCTTCAGACCTACATATTCGGGCCAATTCGAAGCCACCTGCTCAGCTAGATCTTTTGATACACTTGCACATAATGCAGATGCTGTCAGTAGAACAAAACAAATTAATGTTATGTTAAAATTTTTAACTGTTTTCATTTCTACACCTTTACTGTAAAGTTACGAGTACTAAAACTAATCCTCGCCCTTCATTTAAGGACGTCATAGCTTTACCTATTACAGCACCATATGCTTTATTGTGATCTGTTACCTTCATTGCATGTCCGGGAATATTTGATGTTGTTAACAAGTCTCCAGGTTTGATCTCGCCATTGTTTGCATCAGCCCAACAATAGACTCTACCTGTTAACGCAATTGGATAATCACCATCACCTATAGTTCCTTGCTGTCCCATTAATAATCCAACTCTCACACCACCAGCACCACTTATCACTCCTGCAACACAAGGATCATATGCCTTGCTGGAGATTTGTAATTGCCCAATTGAATTTGGATCTATACTAACGACTAAACCAGCTTTTGGATCAATCTTGGAATATGATGCTACATCAAAATGTTCAGAGAGATCTGCACCTGATACTTCTAAAACTTGTGTAATTACGCGACCTTCACCAGTTCCATTTATATCAGCATCAATTTGAATTGTTGTATCACCATTATTGTTTGTTAAAATCAACTGGGCCCCACCATCATCACCTTCGTCTGCTTCGAGTGTCGCGCGGGTTTCACCATTTGGTCCGTATAGATTTAATCTACCACCCCCATTCGATCCACCAACATCTGAGCGTAATAATACTGTTGTGGTTCCATCACCCTTCCTTAAGCTTAGTCTTCCACCTTTGCCACCATCATTTCCATCAATCCGAACAGTTGTGTCATTTTCAAGATCCATACAGTAAATTAATGCACCACCGTCTCCATCAGATTCACCAATCAACTTGAGACCTTCTGCACCATCATCTCTGAAAAATGTAATTGTACCTCCCTCTCCTGAACCAGCATCCGGATCAATTTCTATTCTATTTACTCCTGCTTTTGAATTATCTTTGTAATTACCTTCCGCTAAAGTTATCTTGCCAATCGTTCTAATATCTCCATCTAGACTAATACTTATTGTTGTATCCCACTCGTTATCAAATACAACTCCATTATTTCCATATTTTAATATTTGAGATCCGTTTGAAATTGTCATACCAAACGTATCAATCAATACTGTGTCAAAACTCAAACCACCATCTGGTGAGTTAATTGCTTTAAATCCATCACCAGTATATTGGGCAGTTGTATCACCGGTGGTATTATCAATCAGAAATACACCATGAGCGGTTGTTTGTAATCTAGCCACAGATGGCCAATGTCCTAATGTTAATCCATCTTCAGTCATCTGCATTGTAGTATCGCCATTATTATCTACATATTGAAAGTGAGGGCCATTTATATCAATGCCTAATTGCAATTTTTTATCTTCGTGCCCCATAATTTCAAAATCAGGAAATATTGTATCAAAAGCTACAAATGAAAATCCTCTTTTATCAGCTGTCTTCCAGCCAGTACCTAAAAAGAGAGCACTATCTCCAAAAACCTGGAGTCCAGATTTATCTCCTGTAGTCCAGCCTGCTCCAAAAAATAATTCATCTTCAGAAACTCTAAAAGGTGGATCATCCCATGCTTTAGATGTACCACCAAGTGAAAATGTCCCACTTGTGTGTATGTTTCCTATCACATCAAGCTTCTCTTTAGGTGTAGTTGTTCCAATACCAAGACTGTCACTATTGTTTGTTGGATACATATAGTTTCCACCATCGGTCCAGCCGTCTGTTACACTTGCGGCAGCTGATGATTGTACAGTTCCATCGGGGAATTTAAATCCACCACTGGTAGAGTAAATCGTTCCGGCTACTTCGAGTGCTTGAGTGGGGGAGTTTGTATTTATGCCTACTCCCCCTGAAGCCCTGATAAGATACTGGTTCGTATCGGTAGACTGGAAAACTAAACCACCTTGATCATCAGCCCAAACATATGTACCCCTATGAAGAGACCATGCATCACGACCTGAAGCAAAAGTATAATTGCTGTCGGCATGGTTGTTTGATCCACCGGGTACAGTAGAATAGTCGCCCCGGGCATAGTTATTATAACCACCACTTACAGTAGCCTGTATACCGAGAGCCCTGTTACTATTCCCACCACCTACAGTACTCTGCGAACCATTGGATTCATTACTATAACCACCGGCAATAGTAGCCCATCCACCGGCAACACTATTAGAAGCACCACCACCGATAGTACCACCATTAAAGGTTAAGTCACCATCGACATGGTTCTCCAACCCCCCGGCAATATTTGCATATAGAGTGTTATCTATATAGTTACCCAAACCTCCGCTTATTACACCATTTGAACCTGATTCGATAATATTATTATATCCACCGGTAATAGAAGCATTACCAGTGTTCGATGTTTGACATGAATCTCCAAAAACAAAAACCTGCCCTGATCCGGTTGTGTTATTATTTCGGCCAAAGACTGTTGACCTGTTTGCTCCCAACCAGTTATTAGTTCCAACACAAAAACTACTGTTGCCTTTGACTATGTTAGTGTCACCAATAGCAACTGAGCCATCACCCCATACATTGGGATCACCAAGATCATCATCGATAAGGTTGTCATTACCGACCATAAAAACACTGGTAACATTGTTACCTACGTTGCCGGAACCTACAGCAAGTGAATAATCGGCTAATGAAAGATTATTTGGACCAAAACTTGAACTTCCAAGCCCGGTTTCTACTGCACCATCACCACGACCATATTTTGCAACCGGCCAGTTAACCTCAATTTTATTTGTAACTGACAACTGCCCTGTTGATCCTTCAAGAATGGCAAGAGTATCTGCTTCGGTATCACCATGAATAATTATACCTTTTTGATTTATTGCTATCAGTTTCTGTAATGCTCGCCCTGCATCATCTTCATAAATATTCATTCCACTTGACGTAAATTCGGTCTGCTCATCTCCACCGGGGCCTTTGACAATAAAAATCGGCTGATCTGCAGAAACTGTCATTGAGAAAGCATTTTCAGCAACTGAATTTTGAACATACAATCCGGCATCATCACCGGGACCGCCTTCGGTAGGAATAATGTTTAGCATACCTTCCAGATCACCGGCAGTTGCCTGATCGATTGTATTAACTCTTAATGAATAAGGTTGAGAAACTAATTTACTTCGAGGAGTAATCTCTGCATCAGTTCCTATCGTAATGCCTAGCCATCGATTTTCTCCAGCAAAGACACCATCGGTGATATTATTAGCCTGACCAAGTATCTGACTAAATACCCCATTTGCATCTGGTGTAACCATAAGCGTTTCAGCCCAAAGGACTGTTCCTGCCACAGCATCATCATAGACAGTGAATTTCACTTCGGTTTCAGTAGTAACCGGATCACCATCAGTTTCAAGCAGTGTTGCCTGATAGTTAATCTCTGCCGGAGCAGCTTTACCAAACACCTGGACAGCACCAATAAACATAATAATGCTAATGATTAAGATAGTTAATCGTTGCATACGATCTCCCCTGTTTTGATATTATTAATTGAATTTTTTAGCACACGCATTATTACAATCGCAATTCTGAAAATGTCGTGACCTGGTAATTCTGATTCTTATTGATAGAAAAACTCCGTCACTTTTCCGGGCGTCCAATATCGATTCTGCGGTGTGCTTTAGAATAGACCTTGCGTTTCAGTAAAGTATATATATAAGACAATATATATCCCATACTTGTTTTGTCAAGATTTTTCGATAAAGCACTCCACTTTACTAACTTACTCGGAACGTTCTGTCATTTTCTAATTCCTAAATATTAGGTGTTTTACACTCGCCCGGCAGTATAAGCACACCGCAAACCTGCCGGGTTTGTGCTATTCCGCCAGCTAACCAGCGGACGGACGATTCCCCTCATTACTAATACCGAAACAGGTTCTCTCTGCTGTCCCGAAATCAACATCTTTCCTACTTAATTGTAAGTGGACTTATTATCTGTTTTGTTACAGGGATATCTTATTTATTTTAAATTAATAAAAAAAACCGTCTCAGTTTTGTTGAGACGGCATTTTGTAAATAGAGGAAGAAATTAATAATATTTTATTTACTTAACTCTCTAATTTCATTTTCACTTAAATTTAGTTTTTCTATAAGATTATTAACTAACGTTTTCAATTTTCTAAGTTCATTTTGAGTTTTAATTAATTCATTTGTTATGGATACTTCTCCAGCTGATTTTGTAGCAGCAGTGGTTTGTACAGTACCATCAGGGAATTTAAACCCACCTGATGTAGAATAAATTGTACCAGAAACAGTTAATGGTTGGCTGGGATTATTGGTATTGATCCCTACTCCCCCAGATGCTCTAATCAAGTATTGATTGGTATCAGTTGTCTGCCAGACAAGACCAGCCCTGTCATCGGCCCAGATATAACTACCCCGATGAATAGACCAGGCATCCCTACCGGCAGCATAAGTATAATTGCTATCTGCGTGATTGTTGGTTCCACCCGGTACAATAGAATAATCACCTCGTGCAAAGTTATTATAACCTCCACTAACAGTTGCCTGTCTGCCTAGGGCATTATTATTGTTCCCTCCACCAACAAAGCTTTGAGCACCATTAGATTCATTGGAATAACCGCCAGCGATAGTTGCCCAACCACCTGTAACATGATTTAAGGCACCGCCACCGATATTACCGCCATTAAAAGATAGGTCACCATCGACGTGATTTTGTTGACCACCTCCAATATTGGCATATAGGGTGTTATCAATATAGTTTTCAAAGCCACCACTAATAACGCCATTGGAACCTGATTCAATAATATTATGGAAACCACCTGTTATAGATGTGTTGCCGGTATTTGTTGTTACACATGAATCACCAAAGACAAAAACCTGTCCCGATCCGGTAGTGATATTATCTCGTCCAAAGACCATTGAATAATTAGCACCCAGCCAGTTCTTTTTCCCCACACAAAAACTACTATTTCCTTTTACAATATTGGAGTCACCTATTGCTACCGATCCATCTGCCCAGACATAGGGAGCGCCAAGATCATCTTCAATTAAATTTCCATTTCCAACCATAAACACATCACTTACATAACTTCCGGTATTTCCAGTACCAACGGCAAGTGAGTAATCCGCAGTAGAAAGGTCGTTGGGACCGAAGCTTGAACTTCCAGTACCATCCTCAATAGCTCCATCACCACGGTTAAATTTCGCAACTTGCCAATTTACTTGAATCTTATCTGTGACTGATAAAGTACCGGTAGCACCATCAAGAATTGCCAGCGTATCACTCTCAGTATCACCATGAGCAATTATTCCATCCTTACTGATAGAAAGTTTTTTTTGCAATGACTTAACTGCATCATCATCGTATATGTCCATACCATACGAAGTGATTTTGGTTTGATCATCACCACCGGGACCTTTAACAATCATAACCGGAGAATCAGCTGATACAATTAATGAAAAAGCATTCTCACCAACCGAGTTTTGAACATTTAGAGCAGCATCATCGCCACTACCTCCATCTGTAGGAGAAAGTGTCAATTCACCTTCAACTATACCGGCAGTTGCCCTGTCAATTGTCTTTACTCGAAATGAATATGGTTGTGAAACTAATTTAGACCGGGGTGATATTTCTGCATCAGAACCAATAGCAATACCCAACCATCGATTCTCTCCAGAAAAAACTCCATCGGATATTTCGTTTATCTGACCAAGTATTTGGCTAAACACACCATTTTCATCTGGTGTAACCATAAGCGTTTCAGCCCATAAAGTATTGCCTGCAGAAGCATCATCATAAATAGTAAATTTAACTTCTGTTTCGGAAGTTACCGGTTCACCATCACTCTCAAACAATGTAGCCTGATAATTAATCTCTGCAGGCGCAGCTTTTCCTATCACAAGAGAGGCACCAAAAATAACAATGATGCCAACAGTCAATATAGCAAGTCGAAACATACGACCCCCCTTGATAATATAATTTTATGAATAATTTAATTTCTGCGATTTTTGAAATTGCAAAGTTGCAAAATGCCATTGATAAGTATTTCACTTTCAAGACTTAAAATACTTAACACATATTTCCAGAAGCCCTTTTATCGTCGCTGCGGTGTGCTTGATATAAGTCTTTGTGTATCACCTAAGTATATATGGTACAATATATCTTATTGTAGATTATTGTCAAGATTATTTGATCATTCGCTCCACAATTAAATGTTTCAAAATATATTTTTATGCATTCTTACTTTTTATTTTCGGCTTGATTTAGATTGATGATTTTATAATACTACAGTTCAAATTATATCTTTGGAGTATCACCCATTGGCTGACACAAATGAAAAACAAATTGTAAAAGAAGTAATTGCTAATTTTCTGAATGGAGATACTGCTCATTTTGTAACTATTAAAAAGAGAATATCCAGATATGTTCATAAGCAATATTTTGGTGATGCATTAAACAGGGAAGATATTGTATCTGACATTATAAATATTCTGGTAAGAAATCTACAAAATGGAGCATTTTACGGAGATTCTCTTAAGGCTTTCGAAGTTTATATTTTTGGAATTGTAAAAAATACTGTTTTAAATAGAGCGAAGAAATCAGGACGATTGGTTTTCCCAACATTTGTTCCAGATATTAAAGAAGATTCCGCTAAATACGTAGACAAAGTTGTCGCTCGTAAAGATCTGTCTCGTAAGATACTAAATGCAATGGATGAACGCTGCCAGGAGTTGCTGAAATTAAAATTTATGAATGAATGGTCAGATCAGGAGATTGCTGATAAATACAACAAATCGAAGAATGCTATCAGTACGGCGATATCAAGGTGTATAAAAAAAGCAAAGGATCTTGATTTTGTTTAATAATATTGTAACAAGAAACTATTTTGGGAGACTAACATAATATGAGTGGTCAATCAGAAAAATGCAAAAAACCTGAAATAGAGATTTTATTAAGCGATTATTTTACTGGACACCTCGATAATAACCAGGAAGAGCAGGTCAGAATACATCTTAAAGAATGTAAATCATGCCGTACTTCGCTCAGAATGATGGCAAATATTTCTGGCAAACATATTCCTACTGAAGTAGTTGTGTCTGATGAACACTTTTCCCCTCAATTATTGGGGAGATATTATACAAATCCAACATCTTTAGATCCCAAGCTTACAGCAGAGATAAAAGAACATCTAAAATATTGTAAGGAATGCACTGCTGATATTGCTTTCCTTCATGAATCAGACAGTGATTTGAGAATGATAATACAAACCCATAAAAAAAAGAGTAGATCAAATTCACTCTGGGTCTGGTTTAAAAAGTTGATTAACATCTAATTATTTTTCA